>ODAI012463150.1_pt1 | contig 73727 bp, 62 predicted proteins | sample 1539321 | NCBI WGS metagenome assembly ODAI01 (sample SAMN02144231, study PRJEB22623) | gut metagenome | biome: sheep rumen | host: Ovis aries | place: New Zealand
GAAGGCATCCGTGACACACGCTATCTCTCGATCTCAGAATTTCAACGTTCTCTCGCTCTCCGGGCGGCCTCTCTTTCGGGTGCCGTTCCCTGTCGAAAGCGGGTGCAAAGATACGACCTTTTTTCAAACTGCCAAATTTTTTTTCGATGTTTTTTTCTGCCCCTCCCGCAAATCGGATGGGACTCAGACCGTTGGGTCTGAAAAAATTTTTATCCAACAGCCATTCTCAGACCAAAAAACACTGCAAAAAGACAAAAAAAGACCCCTTTTTTCGCAAAAATTGGGGTTTTAGCACACACAAAAATTGATGTATTTAAATATTTTAGTGTATTTCAAGATGTTAGACTATTATTTCACATTTCATAGCGGTATGGTATTTTAATGTAACAAACTGTAATACACTAGAATAAATAAAATATTGATTAACCAAGAAATCTGGCTCGAGATAGTACATTTCGTCATTTATTGGAAAAATATTCGTACTTTTGCAATCGGAAAAGGAAATTACGAATGAAAAAGGAAGCACACATATTAACTTTTTTGGTATTCATGGCCCTGCTGACCCCGGCCAGGGGGCAATACGACCGGGCGGTGGTGTCACTGACTCGATTGGATTATGTATATTATAATATAGATAATCCCATGTCGGTTTCGGTGCCTGGACTGATGCCCAAGGATCTTCTGGTGTATATTGGCGAGGACAAAGCTTATATTCACCGCGACCCAGATGGGAGCAATGTCAATGATTTCATCATCCGGCCCAAAGATTCTATTGGGACAATAGATGTCCACGTGGACGAGCGGCTTGAGGGAAGGCTGACCAAGACGCGCGGCATAGTCCGGCTGAGGGTCGTCACCCTTCCCAACCCTACTCTTTTCCTCGGATATGTGCGTCAGGGCGACACCGTTTCACTCGACGACCTGCTGAACAAAGGATACATTCAGGTGAAGGCCGAACTGGAAGGATTCAACTTCCCATTGGATGCCCCGGAGGTGCTGAGCTATGAATTCAACCGATCAGAGTCGTTCCAACTGCCGGTTGTGGTTGAAGGGAGCAAACTGACTGAGGAAGTGCGCAACATGCTTGCCAAAGCCCGACGCGATGAGACCATCTATATCGAACACGTAAGGGTAAGACTTCCTGACCAGCGAATTGTTACCCTCAAAGCACAATTCCCATTGAAATAGGTCCGTGGCTGACGGTGAGACACCCAATTGGATTAATATAAGTCTTCGTCACTCTGCAGCAGCATATATATGAATATATATATGCTGGTCAAGCCCCAGTAAGGGTATTCCTTTCATTATGACAGACCTAAGTTGTTGATTCCTCCAATCTTTAGGTCAATTTCTCCGTCGCCACAAAATAGAAACGCCTGAAATTCAACGACTCACCGTCGCGGGGGACGAACCTACGACGAACCTTCGGCGAGACTTCAATGGCCTTCGCTGAAACGTGATTGGGTATTGCTATCAATTGACGTCTACAATAGTGGGGGGATTGGATTGACTACATTACCACAACCTTTTGAGTTTCATAGCCTTTAATTTGGACTAAGTAGACTCCTGCTGCGGGTGCGGTAAAGGTCACTGAGCCAGATGCGGCAGCGGTGTGAGCAATGCGCCGGCCATAAAGGTCAAAGACTGACACTTCGTTATTGAGCAACCCGTCAACCTGTATGACATGATGGTTGACAGAAATAATGCAACGGCTGGCGGCGGTGGCATCATCAATGCCGAGCAGATGGCGGAAGAGAGCATGGAAAGCGGTGTCGCTGGTGACTACAATCGTGCGAGGATTATCGGAGACACCGTCGCTCCAGGAAAGGAATTCAACGTCGGGGAAAGCAACTGCGGTGAGTGTGACCTGCTGGCCATAAGTGTATTCCCCCTCGCCATAGAGTGCGCCAAAGGAGGGATGGTTGGACGTTAGGGAGACGGTAAATGTCTGCGGCTCAAAGATTGCAGTATATTGCGCGTCGGAAATGACTTGCACACTCCTGGGATTATCAGTTATGCCATCGGACCACTGGACAAAGTGTGCCCTGGGGGCGGGGACGGCCGTGAGAATAATCTGGTCGCCATAATAATAGTGGCCCTGGCCGGTGACGGAGCCCAAAGAATCGACATTGCTATTGGCAGCAATATAATATTGGGCATTGGGTTGGAAGATGGCAGTAAAAATGCTATCGTGAAGAGCGGTAACTAGTCGAGGATTGGTGGTCACGCCATCGTTCCAAGAAACAAAATGGCAGTGATCGTTGGGGACTGCTTCAAGAACTGCCTGGGTAAGATAGTTGTAAACACCCGACCCGGACACTCGGCCTAGTGTCGAGTCGTTGGCCAGGCCCTGAATGGCACAGGCATTTGAAATGAAATTGGCAGTCAGGGTGGTGTCGCAAGTAAGAATAAGTGTGCGGGGATTGTCCATCACGCCATCACTCCAACCCAAGAAACGGCTGTTGCCCACAGGCGAAGCCGTGAAAGTGACTTCGGTAAGATAATTGTATCTGCCAGCACCAGTGGTGATACCCAGGGAGGTATCGTTAGAGGGCAGCTGGAGGGAGTAGACGTTGAGGTCGAACTGGGCGGTGAAGGAGGTGTCGGAAGAGACAACTACACGACGTGGATTCATGGTGTTGCCATCGTTCCAGCTGGTGAAATGATAGCCATAGTTGGGCAGCGCGGAGATATAAGTGGCGGTGCCATAAGCCCAAGATCCTGTTCCACTAGCGGTGCCCCGAACAGAATCCTGCGAGAGTACTGTGACCTGATGAGTGTCGAGCGCAAAGATGGCCGCAAAAGACGTGTCGCCCGTGATGGTGACTAGACGGGGGTTGTCGGTGATACTATCGGTCCATTGGACAAAATGGTAGTGGGGCATGGGCACAGCCGTAAGGGTGACCTGGCTCATATAGGCATGAAGGCCCCCGCCAACAACATTGCCCGCAGCATAGTTGGTGCTAACAGCAGAGATGTTGTAATGGATAGAGTCGAACTGGGCAACCAAAGAGACATCGCTTGTGACGGTGAGAGTACGCGGATTGTCGGTGTTGCCATCGCTCCACTGGACGAAATAGAATCCATAGAAGGGTGTGGCAGTAAGGGTGGTCTGTGCGTTATAGACGAAGGTGCCACTGCCGGTGACAGAGCCTAAAGCCGAGTTGCTGGCAGCGACGGAGACACTGTAGCTGTTGATGGCGAACTGGGCCACATAGGTGGCGTTTTGGTTGACGGTGATAAGACGGGGGTTGTCGGTATTGCCATCGCTCCATTGGACAAAACGGTAGCCATAGGCAGCCGTGGCTGTGATATAAGTGGTGGCACCATGAAGATAATTGCCGCTGCCAAAGGCCGTACCCATCGTGGGGTTGGAACTGGAGACGGTGACAGAATAACTGTTGACAGCGAATTGGGCGATGTAGGACGCATGGCCCACAACAGTCACCAAGCGGGGATTGGAGGTGTCGCCATCGTTCCACTGGACGAAATGATAGCCGTATGCCGGGACAGCCGAGAGAGAGGCCGTGGTGTTGTAGTTGTAGGAACCACCTCCATAGACAGCACCCATAGCGGTGTCGGCGGCTGAGACAGAGACAGTGTAACTATTGGCTGCAAACTGAGCTACAAAAGCAGAATCATCGGTAACAACAAAAGTTCGAGGATTGGCAGTAGAGCCATCACTCCACTGGACGAAATGATAGCCATAGTTGGAAGTAGCTGTAAGCGTGGCAGTCGAAAGAAAGCTATAGTTTCCACCGCCCTGAACACTGCCCATGATAACATTGTTGCTGGCAGCGGAGACAGTGTAGATATCGACAGCAAAATTGGCTATAAACGTGGAATCCTGCGAGACCAAGACGGTGCGGGGATTGTCTGTGTTGCCATCATTCCAAGAGGTGAAATGATGGCCGATGAATGGAGTGGCCGTGATGACAGCTTGATTTTGATAATAATAGGTTCCCCCACCGCTGACAGAACCCATCGTGGGGTTGTAATTGGAAACGGTGATTGTGGAGGTGTTGGAGAGGAAAATAGCCGTAAAAACAGTGTCTTGAGTGGCAAAAAGAAGACGAGGGTTGTCCGTATTGCCATCATTCCAGTGCTGGAAATGATAACCAGGATTGGCCGTAGCAGTTAGAAAAACGGAATCGTTATAACTATATAGACCTGCACCCGAAACAGAGCCAGCAAGAGTATCATTGCTCAAAACAGTGACGTAGGAATAATCAGAGACAAAGATGGCCACAAAAGATGAGTCGGAAGAGAGGGTGAGTTGGCGGGGGTTGGCTGTGTTGCCATCGTTCCAACGGATAAAATGGTAGCCAGGAAGGGCGGTAGCCTGTATGCGCGCCACATTGCTACTACAAGTCGGTTGCTGAATGATGGAGGCGGTGCCCATCAATGAATCGTTTACCCCCACAATCAGGTCGAAGGGGGCTGCTTCTGTTATATTGGAGAAATCGTCCCAATGGGTAGCCACATAATAACCTACCAGAGAGCCACATGGCACTTGAACTGGAGTAGTGGATGAGGCCGAGGCAAAAGTATTAGCAAAAATGGTAGGTGGAACAGTGGCCTTCATGGTAATAAGCGTGATAGGAGCAGTGTTGGCAAAGGCGAAATTACCCGCCACAGTGAGTGACGATGGAAAAGTGAGATGCCCGCCCATTAGTGAACAACCATAGAAGGCACTATCACCGATGGATGCCAAGGCATTGGAGAATGTGGGATTGGACAGTCGGACACAACCATTGAAGGCATTCTGACCGACAGCGGTTAAAGAGGAGCCCATAGTTATATCAACAAGACGAATACAATCGCGGAAAGCATTTTGTCCAACAGAGGGGGTGTTGTTGCCTAGAATGACGTGATAGAGTCTCTGACAATCGCGAAAAGCATCCATAGGGATGGCGGCCGTAGAGCCCTGAGTATTTAGCGACACAAGGTTGGTACAACCATAGAAGGCTCCCTGGCCAATTGAGGTAACGGATGAGGGTATGGCAAGTGAACCACTCAGAGCGGCGCAACCGCGAAAAGCATTGTCACCAATGGCGGCCAAGTCGTTGGGGAGTAAAAGTGACCCTGACAGACTGGAACAACCTTGAAAGGCCGAAGAGCCGATAGTGGTTATGTTATTAGAGAGCTGCAGATGGGTCAGATGACCACATCCGAAGAAACAGGAATCGCCCAAAGAGGTGACTGAATGAGACAGCACTACAGACTGCAGACTGTCTTTGGCGATGAAGGCTGAAGAAGGGATATGCGTCACATCATTCCCCACAAACAGATGGGTAATGCCCGCAAATGGCGAAAAGGCATCGGCAGGAAAGTTGGAATCGACAAAGAGGGGGGCATTGTAGGTCAGATGGCGGACGTTGGTGCATCCAGAGAAAGCACTGATACTGACCGTTTCAAGACTCCTGCCCAGATAAACAGTATCAAGAGAGGCGGCACCATAAAAGGCATATTGCTGAAGAGACACAACACTGTCGCCCACCACTAACTGTGTGAGGCTGTTGATAGGCAATGAAGAATGGTACTGACCAGCAGAAAGATAGTAGGCATTGGCATTCCTAGCATTATAGTGGAGATAGCGCACGTTGTTGGTGCCAGCAAAGGAGTTTTGCAGGATATAAGTCACAGAGGTACCGATATAGAGGGAATCCAAACTAGTGCAGTTGCAGAAAGCCCAGTTGCCCAAAAGAGTGACAGAGTTGGGAATGCTTAGCGAGGTGACAGAGCTACAACCTTCAAAGGCAACATTGCCAATGGTGGAGACAGCGGTACCTAGGTTGATGGACTGCAATCCACTGCACCCTTGGAAAGAGCCCACACCAATCAATGTAACTGAATTGGGAATGGACAAAGAGGTCAGTGCGGTACAGCCCATAAAAGAATTATTGCCTATGGTGGTTATTGTATTGGGAATTGAAACTGACAAAAGTCCTGAACAAGAATTAAACGCATTATCGCCTATAGCAACTACCTGATAAGAGGAGCCCGAATTTGAGACAGACGTGGGAATAATAAGATTACCTGTTGGTGTCTGAAAACCACCGTAATAAGAATCTGAGGTAGCATTGGGATAGGTTACGGCAACAGTACTGTCGGAAATAATATTATAGTACAGCACTTGGCCGGAACTGGCTGTGGACGAAAAATCAAAGGCTTGAACGGAGAAAGTAGCAGACATTGAAAACAAGAAGAGCATCAACGCCTTGAGCAGTGTTTTATTATTGAACATACTAATAATCATTCTTGAAAAAAACTAATTGTCACTCTGTCACAAAGAGATATTGGGTTCCATAGACTGTGCCAACACCATTGGTGGCATAGGAACGGAAATAGTAGGTGGTGCCCGGGGCAAGACTAGTCATTTGGCTGACAAAGTCGCCAAGTCCGGCACCGTCACAGGTATGGGCGGCAGAAGTGGTGGGGTTGGGCGATGTGCTGTAGCAGATGCCACGACGAAGAACTGGAAATCCACCGTCGGAAACAACCGTGCCACCTGCCAGGGCGGTAGTAGCTGTGATATTGCTGACCTGGGTGGTAGCCACCTCTGGAAGGCCGCTTAAAGTAGTAAACACTTGATTGGGGCCGTAAGCAATGCCCGCTTCATTCTGAGCATAGGCACGAACATAATATGTTTTGCCAGGATGTAATCCGCCCAATTGACTTACAAAGCTTCCTGTGTCAGTGCCATCTGATGTATGGAGATTGGCGATAGTAGGACTGGGGGAGAGACTCCAACAGACACCCCTAGCAGTAACCGGAAATCCACCATCATTGAAAACAAGACCACCACAGACAGCATTGGTAGCGGAGATTTGGGACGGTACGGTTGTCTCAATGGCAGGGAGCCCGTCAAGAGTCGATACAACAACCTGGTTCCCATACCCGACACCCATTCCATTGACAGCATATGCCCTAACATAATAAGTGGTATGGGGAGAAAGCGGGAGCTCTGCACTGAATTGTTCCTCAGAACCATCCACACGTATCACATTGCTTTCGACGGTAGGATACTGCATAGTGCTATAAACAAAGCCACGTTCTGTAATAGCAGAATAGCCAAATTCTTCAATTGACCCAGCACAGGTGGCAGAAACCGTAGTGATGTTTTCCGGTAGGCCTGTACTGACTTTAGGAAGATATGCTCCTTCAAAATAAATCTTTCCTAGATAATAGGACTCTTGTCCAAGCTGGAGATCGTTAACTTTGATTTCGAAAGACTGAAAAAGGGTATCGGCCTCAATCTGAATATAATAGTCATTACTGAGTTTATCAACATGGACATTAATTTCAAAAGTGCCGTCGGCTTTGGAAAAGACAGTCTCGTCGACTTTGGAGTGGTCGGTTGTGACAATGCGGATATTGGCTAATGGTTTTTCGGTCTGCCTATCCAAGACAATGCCATAGCACCGTGTGGTATCGTATACACCCATCTCTCTCAAATCTTTGATACAAGAAGAGAAAAAGAAGGGGAGAAGTATGAGAAATAATACAGATGACTTTTTCATAGAATGAGATGTAGCTGCTCGCTAGTTAATTAGAATTTATATGTGAACCCTAACGTTGGAGACACTGTATACGGAGTACTCATCATAGAGGGAGTAAACACAAGATTCTTGGTGCTTTTAGGGTCAAGTGTGAATGCCCTAACAAAGTTGAAAACATACAGTGCACCGGCAGCACCCCACATGAACGACTGGGCATTTCGCAATGTGTTGTAAGTATTGATTGCCTCAATATGAGAGGGGTCGCCGAAACTTGTTGTATTGATTATTTCATATTGTTTTTGGGCCAAGAAATAGCTTCCTACTGCACCCCCTACCAAAAGGATTTCGCCCGTCAGGGTGACAATTCCTTCACCAGTATAGCCCTTACTCATCTGTCCTACTCCTGGCACAATGGAACGAAAGAGACATGCCCAGTTATAGTTCATGTCGATATTCTTGCCCCTATCCCAGACGGGGGGCACGTCCTTTCTGGAACTCACTTGACACAGGACATAGACCAGATAGGAGCCATCCTTCTGTTTAGAAGTATACTGGTCCACCAAATTAATAGGTACCTCATACTTCGAAACCAGTTCTTCGTATTTGGTACCTTCTTGCAGTAAACCAAAAGCCTCTTCTGAATCAAATGACTTGCCGATACGATTGGCCGTGCTTTCGAAGACATGGACCAAAGCCATATTCAGTGCGGCAGAAGGGGTCTTCTCCTGACCAGTTTCTTTGACGTAAATGTAAGTGCTGTTCCCCGGCAAAGGGAGTTCGGTCATCCAAGAAGGTTTAGGCCTAGCCTGACTGACCAGACAAGTACCCACTAATAGGAGTAGCAAGAAAATTTTCTTATTCACGGTATAAAAGATGCTTATTTATCAACAGTACAATCCTGAGCCAACCTGCCATCGGACAGGAGATGATAATGCCGTCCACATGAACACTGCAGAGAATCATCAAGGCGTTTCCCACATTCACATACCCAACCAATACGACGGGCAGGAACACCTGCCATCAAGGCATAATCGGGCACATTCTTAGTAACCACCGCGCCGGCGGCGATGAGAGCCGAACGCCCTACCGTATGGCCACATACGACTGTACAATTGGCGCCCAAAGATGCACCCTCTTCAATTAGTGTTTTGGCATAAACGCCATGACTTGGAAAATGAGCCCTTGGGGTGTTTACATTGGTGAAAACACAGCTGGGTCCACAAAAAACGTTGTCCTCAATCTCAACACCCTCATAAACCGAGACATTATTTTGAATACGGACGCCATTGCCAATTTTCACATTATTACCGACATTGACATTCTGACCAAAAGAGCATCGACTGCCAATGCGGGCGCCGCGCTGAATATGGCAGAAATGCCAAACCTTGGTATCTTCACCTATGACGACATCTTCATCGACATAACTGCTTTCGTGTATGAATGGAGCTGACATAATCTATCTATCTTTTTTTATAACAAACCTTTCAAACAAACAGAAAGACTATCCACCCAGTAAGGGACTGGCAGATGGAAAGTCTGTTTAAACTTAGTCTTATCTAAAACAGAGTAACTGGGTCTAACTACAGGCGTGGGGTATTCGCTACTATGGCAAGGCTGAATATCGCATTCATTATGACCCGACTGACGAGCAATTTCTTTCGTAAAATCGAACCAACTGCACACTCCTTCATTGGAAAAATGATAGATGCCTTCGTTAGCTTTGTCCAAATCATTTTCCAGTATTGAATAGATGGCAGATGCAAGGTCACCAGCATAGGTAGGGGTGCCCACTTGGTCAAAAACCACCGAAAGGTTGGGTTTGGTCGCAGTTAGGTTAAGCATGGTCTTGCAGAAGTTTTTGCCATACTCGCTATAAAGCCATGCAGTGCGGAATATGATGTAACGGCAACCCGAATCCAGCACGGCTTTTTCTCCGGCCAATTTAGTCCTCCCATAAGCACCCGTTGGATTGGTCGCCGCGTTTTCCACAAGAGGGACATTGTAAAGAGCACCTCCGAAGACATAATCGGTAGAAATATGAACGAGAAGTCCACCCACCGAAGCCATCGTATCGGCCATATAACCTACAGCAATATGATTGATTCGGTCAGCAGTTATCTCATCTGATTCGGCCTTATCAACATTCGTATATGCCGCACAATTGACAATTGCCTGAATGGCATGCTCTTTTACATACAACTGGATAGCGTGACGGTCAGTAATATCCAACTCCTCTATATCGGTGAAGAAATATTGATGGCGAGAACCTGTGCTTTTCAATCGCATGTGAGTTCCCAGCTGACCATTGGCTCCAGTGACTAGAATGTTCATATCAATTACGGAAGATTATTCGTCTTATATTGAATTACTAATAAATGGCGATTGTAAATCACGTAAAAAAGGATGATGCTTGTCTTTCTCTGACAGAAGAACCTTATCGGAGGGCAGTTGCCAATCGATGGCTAACTCAGGGTCGTTCCATGCGATTGCACCCTCACTTTGAGGGGCATAAAACTCATCACATTTGTATTGGAATATGACTTCGTCACTCAAGACAGAGAAACCATGAGCAAAACCTTTGCTCATAAAAAATTGGCGATGATTATCCTCTGTTAGTTCTACCGAAACATATTTTCCATATGTAGGTGAACCCACGCGTATGTCGACAGCCACATCTAGAACACGGCCTTTCACTACGCGCACCAATTTACTTTGTGCGTATGGTGGACACTGAAAATGCAAGCCTCTCAATACGCCATAGTGGGACTTAGATTCATTGTCTTGGACAAAGTTCACCTGTAGACCTGTCTTTTCGGCAAACTCTTTTGCATTGAAACTCTCAAAAAAATAGCCCCGCGCATCACCAAAGACACGAGGCTCGATAATCAGCACACCTTCTATTTCAGTTTTAATAACTTCCATTACTTTAAAAACCTACTTCTCCTTTATCAAGTTCAATAGATACTGGCCATATTGATTTTTTGCCATGGGCTGGGCAATGCGCAGCAAATCATCAGCAGTAATCCAACCTTTCTCATAGGCGATGCTCTCCAAGCAAGCTATTTTTAGCCCTTGGCGCTTTTCTATTACCTCAATAAAGGTGGACGCTTCGGCCAAAGAATCATGTGTTCCTGTGTCAAGCCATGCAAAACCACGTCCCATTATTTGGACTTTCAATTCACCGTCTTCTAGGAACTTCTGGTTTACTGAGGTAATCTCTAGCTCTCCTCGGGCGGAAGGTTTGATACCCTTAGCCACCTCGACAACTTTATTGGGATAGAAATAAAGTCCAACAACGGCATAGTTAGATTTGGGCTGTTGAGGCTTTTCTTCTATTGAAAGCACATTGCCCGCCTGGTCGAACTCGGCAACACCATAACGCTCAGGATCTGCTACCCAATAGCCGAAGACAGTTGCTTTCTTTTCTTGCTCAGCGGCAATTACTGAATCATGCAGTAGTTTACTAAACCCATTACCTTGGAAGATATTGTCTCCCAAAACCAAACAAACAGAGTCTTTTCCAATAAACTCCTCGCCTATGATGAACGCTTGTGCTAAACCATCCGGAGAAGGTTGTTCCGCATAAGAAAAGCGTACACCGTAATCAGAGCCATCTCCCAAAAGACGTTTGAAGCCAGGCAAATCATATGGGGTTGATATTATCAGAATATCCCTAATCCCGGCCAACATTAATGCCGATATTGGATAATAAACCATAGGTTTATCATAGATCGGCAGCAACTGCTTGCTAACTCCCTTTGTAATAGGGTACAGGCGGGGACCAGACCCGCCTGCAAGAACAATTCCTTTCATAATTAATTAATCGTCTCCTTTCTTTTTCTTCTTTTCATCTTCATCACTGCCATAGCCATAACCATAACCGTAGCCATAACCATAACCGTAACCGTAGCCATAACCATAGCCGTAACCGTAGCCATAACCGTAGCCATAGCCATAACCATAGGCACCGTAACGACGCTTAATGACTGGAACGTCTGTCATGATGATTGACATGTTCTTGAACTTACCCTTGTCAGCCAGTTCTTGGATGAATGGGAAGGAACTCTTATTCAGATAACCCACACGCATGACATATGTAGTCAAGTCTGCACAATGGTTGATGATAGAAGAGTCTGCAACAATCTGAGCAGGTGTGGAGTCAAGAATGATGTAATCATATCTCGGACGGAGATATTCCACCAACTTGTCCATCTTGTCATCAAGAAGCAGCTGGGTGGCATTTGGCGGAGTCTTTTCGCAAACGATATAGTCAAGACAGGGTGAAGTTTCGCTGTGCATGATAATCTTAGCGAAATCTGTTTCCTTACCTAACATATAATGAATAAGACCCGTGCGGTTGTTGCGGTCTATTGTTTTAGACAAACTACGTTTACGCAAGTCACAGTCGACCAAGATAGTCTTCTTACCCACATAAGCCAACGAAAGGGCTAAGTTAAGGGCAACATAAGACTTACCTTCACCAGGGATAGTTGAAACTGTCTGGATGACTTTTTGACCTTCCTTTAGGAAGAATGGAATATTGGAATGTAATATTCGGAATGCCTCCGTAACCACGTCAGTACCATTGGCTGTGACAATGATTTCGTCATTGGCACGGCCTTCTGGTTTCTGAGGAATTTCACCCAAGATTGGGATGGTGAGTGCTTTCTCAATATCCATCTTCGAACGAAGCTTAATATTGAAGAAGTTAATGCAGAACATAATCAGTGCAGGTATGGCCGCACCGGCAATAAGACCCACTAGAATATGCATAGAAAGATGTGGGCCTAAATTGGAACGCGTACCTGGCTCAACAACTTTGGCATTATTGACAGTCACAGCCAAATTCATTGCATTCTCTTCACGTTTGCTCAACAGATATAAGTACAATTCCTCTTTAATCTTCTGTTCACGAGTGACCTCTTCGACAGCCTTTGTCTGGGAAGGCATCGCGTAAATCTGACCCTGTGCTCTGGCTGCTTGAGAACGTGCTGTACGGAGTCGGACACTCACCGTATTTATCAAATTGTCAACGGACGAAGCGATGTTGCTTCGGCTTGCCTCCATCTGTTGAACCAAAGAAAGAACGCCAGGGTTGTTGGGACCTGCACTCTTGAGAAGCTTTCTGTATTGAAGGAGCTGATTATTGTACTGGTTAATCATGCCCTGCACACCGCCATCTGAAATACCCACGTTGACCGGGATAAGCTCTTCCTTATTGGCTGGGTTACTCAGATAATCTTTAATCGACCTAATCAGCAGTAATTCTGCCTCAAGGCTGTTTACCTCTTCGGTGTAACGAGTTCCGGTCTGAAGGATAGTACCCGAAGCAGAGTTCAGGTCTGGCAAGCCCGTACTTTTCTTCAGCTGTTCCACCTGTGAGTCCACATCCTCCAGCTGGCCAGAGATCAAGGCAATACGATCAGAAACAAATTGCTCGGTCTTTTCGGCGATTGCTTTTTTATCATTAATTCCATCTTCATTGTATGCTACCACGATGGCATCTACAACATCTTTTGCTCTCATCTCGTTGTTATCGGTATAAACTATCTTGATAACTGATGAGTTCTTATCCATTCGTGTCACACTGATTTGCCTTGCCAACCGATATGCATTTGTCATTATCGGTGTCTCTGACATGATATAGGTGACATCGTAATTCCGCTGAGAGAAGTATTTTGTCTTATCAATGGAGAACGCCACCGTACCTTCCTTGTCTATGTTCACTCGGTCAGTGAAGTGGGCAGAGCCTTTTTTCTCCATGCTACGACCATTGACAGAGGTAACAGCATACTCATAACTGTTCTGATCAATGGGGGTCACGTTTACTGCAATACTGGCTTGTGGCACCTCGTCAGAATTTACATCTAGTTGGCGGACATACACCTTCATGTCTATAGGGCGGTCCTTATAATAGGAAATCTTCGTAAAAAAACCATTACGTTCACAGCCCTTATTCAACTCAAGACTTTCGACCACTCCCCGGGTTATCGCAGTGGATTTGATAAGGTAGATTTCATTCTCCAAAGAGTGCCAGCTATTGTCCACTCCCATGCTATTGAAAATAGCATCCATGTTTCGGGACTGATAGCTCCGGTTATTCGACTCGTCACGGACCAAGATGGTCGTGGTGTACTCATATGCTTTAGGCTTAGACTTATACACCATAGCGGCAATCACCAAGCATACAAACAGCGACAGGGCGAACCAATACCAGTTATTGATAACGAAAAACACCAAATCACGCAGAGAAATTGTGCTTTCAGCATCTTGCTGATTTGCGGCACCTCCCTGTGGATTTTGTGTGACTCTTAATTGTTGTTGATTTTCCATATATTTAGTACTTTTACTTGCTTAAAAATGGATTAATTATTGCCTCTACCCGAATAGTATCTAGACAAGATATAGTAATAGAACACCGAAGAAATGACCGATACAATAGACACTGCACTTGAAATGTAAGTCATTGTCATAGGATCACGTTCAGCATTCTTCTTCTTGCGCATATTCGGCTCAACATAAATCACATCATTTTGATGGAGATAATAGTAGGGAGAATCAAAAACCGACTTAGATGAAAGGTCCACCTCTCCAATCGTGCGGACACCGTTCTCTTCACGGATGATAGTAACATTGTGGCGTTGACCGTAGATAGTAAGGTCGCCAACCATACTCAGTGCTTCAAAAATAGTCAGGCGTTCTCCAGCAACAACCAGCTGCCCCGGACGAGTTACATCTCCAAGTACACATACTTTGAAATTCATCAACTTAACTGTCACAACAGGGTCAGTGATATGGCCTTGGCTGATAAGCTGATTTTCAATCAGCTTTGCCAACTCATTATGAGTGAGGCCGAGCACATGTATTTTCCCCAGCACAGGGAAGATGATATCGCCATCATGGTTCACCAAATAACCCGAAACAACGGATGTGCCAGGATTCAACACCGTTCCTCCATTGTTCAAGGTGACTATTTTGTTGGTCTCCTGATTGAACTGGATGGTCGACTCAGGAGTTTGGCTTTCCACATAGATGCCCAAGATGTCATTGGCCTGGATGCCACCCGAGAACTGACCTTTCAGCGCAAAAGCCGAATCACGCTGAGCATCGGCAATGTATGCGATTTCCTCAGCTGGCCTACATGATGTAAACATCAAAGCAACCAAAAGTGCTCCAAAAAAGAATTTATTTATTTTCATATACATAATATTTTATTCCACTATAAATCAGCTCACTAGAAAAGAGTCCTCTTGGAAGAACGGCTCCAGTGAGATTTGCAAAGATACTAATTTTTTCTAAGTCGAACTATTTTTTATTTAAAAAATATTTTTTTGTTTTAAAAGGAAAAAAAAATGTACTTTTGCATTCTAGAAATAAGCATCTACTACACCCATGCAAGCATTCATTCTAGCAGCAGGACTGGGCACTAGGCTCAAACCATTGACCGACCACCTCCCCAAGGCTTTGGTTGAGGTACAAGGGATGCCGCTTCTTAAAATCACCATCGACAACCTGATTCGTCAAGGTGTTTCAAGAATTGTGGTCAACGTTCATCATTTTGCCCCTATGGTCTGCAAGTACCTCAATAGCCAACGATGGGACGTACCCATTTCCATTTCAGATGAAAGCGGTATACTCCTCGACACTGGTGGAGGTCTTAAAAAAGCCCAGCCACTTTTCGCCAAGTCAGAACCCATCCTCATTCACAATGTGGATATTCTGTCTTATCTCAATATCTCTGAACTAATACAGAAACATACTGGTTCCACATCTCTTGCAACGCTTGTCGTCAGCCACCGAGACACATCCAGATACCTCCTTTTCGACAGGCAAGACCAACTGACTGGTTGGCGAAACAAAACCACTGGTGAATGCAAATGGGTCAACGGCCCTACTGATGAATGCCGAGAACTCGCTTTCGACGGCATCGCTCTGATAGAGCCAGAAATGCTCGACTACCTTCCCCCTGCCACTCAGCCCTACTCCATCATACCAGCCTATCTTGAGTTAGCCAAAGGACATAGAATCAACTATTTTGAACTAAATCCCCTCCATTGGCTCGATGTCGGCAAACCCCAAACTCTCAAAGAAGCTCAGCAATGGAATCTTTTTTAACCGAAATAGCCCAAACGCTAGTAGCCGAACACCCCGACGACCTCGACCAAGTAATGGTCGTCTTTAACAATCGTCGTTCTGGACTCTTCCTTCGTCGCCAATTCTCCGTCATGGGAGAAAAGCCCTTTTTCCTGCCAAAAATTGTTGGCATTGACGACCTGATTTCGGAATTGGGTAATTTGGAAATTGTCCCCAACGAATTTCTTCTCTTTGAACTATTTGACATTCATCGCAGCCTCGGTGGCGAAGGACGTAAATTCGAAACGTTTGAAGAGTTCATCTCCTTTGGAGACATGATGTTGGCCGACTTCTCCGAAATCGACCTTTACCAAGTTGATGCACAGCAACTTTTCAGCAATCTACATGAGCTGAAAGCCATTGGAGAGTGGGATGTCGAAACCGGGCAACTGACTCCATTTCAACAAAAATACATAGAGTTCTACAAGTCACTATACCAATACTATAGCCAACTTCACCAACGTCTTGCCGAACAGCACAAAGCCTATAGCGGAATGGCCTACAGATATGTGGCCGAAAACATCGAGCAGTTGGCCCCAAAACTGCAAAGCAGCCAAATATACTTCGTCGGTTTCAACGCGCTCTCTTCTAGCGAAAATACTATCATTCGTCATTTTATCAAAGAGGGTATTGGGAAACTCCTTACAGATGGCGATTCATATTATGTCGAAGACTCCGAACAAGAGGCTGGCCACTTCCTGAGAAAATATCAAGGGAGTGACATCCCCATCCCAGAGAAGTACCCCAGTCATTTTGCTAGCAATCATAAGAATATCACAATTGTCAGCTGTCCCGAGAACGTCTTACAATGCAAATATACCGGCAAGCTCATCTCCAGCCAATTCAAGGATGAATCCGCTCAGTCGCTGGAACAGACCGCCGTCGTGCTGGGCGACGAATCACTTCTGCTGCCCACTTTGAATGCCCTGCCGAAACAAATAAGAACTGCCAATGTGACAATGGGATACCCCTTCGTAAACACAGCAGTTTATTCGTTGATGCTGAAACTATTCTCGCTCCACCAACGGCGACACCAAGAATATTTTCATCATCAGGACATTCTAGACATCCTCTCTGACCATTACATAAGCAAGGTTCTTGGAATCAACAATATATACACCACTCTAAGTCAACTCCTCTACCGCAACCACATCATATATGCCAACCAAGAGGAAATTGTCGCACTCTGCCGTGAAATGGGTTGCGAACCTACACCCCTGCTCCCTTTTTTTTCCATTGACACGCCGTCACCCGACCAATTCCTGGCGCAATGCACAACCTTGATTCACACACTCTACACCTCGGAAGTCTTCGAATCAAACCGCAGAGAGAAAGAGGCACTGGCCTGCCTGCTCCAAATCATCAACTACTTTCAAGACCTTCAACAAAGATACCATTTTGTCGAAAACCTCAATGTCCTACTCAAAATCTATACCCGGCTGGCCAAACGACGTTCGGTGGCCTTCTATGGCGAACCCCTTCAAGGCCTGCAAATCTTAGGCGTACTGGAGACCCGAAACCTCGACTTCAAAAAGGTCATTTTGCTCTCGGCCAACGAAGGTACCCTACCCTCTGGGAGAACCAACAACACACTGATTCCATACAATTTGAAGAGGGCATTCGGAATTCCCACATTCCATGAGAAGGATGCCGTATATGCCTATAATTTCTACCGCCTTTTGCAGCGGGCAGACGACATCTACCTGCTCTACCACACCGAATCCGACGGCATGGGCAAAGGCTCTCCCAGCCGTTTCATCCTGCAAGTCCGGCGAGAATTGGCCGAGCACTACCCCAACAACATTACCATACATGAAGAAGTCCTCTCAGCCGAAAATGCAACTAACATAGAATCAACTATTTTATCCTATCCCAAAGACTCTTTTGCAATGAGTCGGCTTCAAGACATTTCCAAGAAAGGTTTTTCGCCCTCGGCACTCAACAAATATAGGAACTGCCCACTAAAGTTCTATTTCGAGAACGTTCTTGGAATCAATGAAATGGACCAAGTAAACGAGGACTTGGAGCAAAACGAACTCGGCACCCACATCCACGCCATTCTGCAAACCATCTACACCGAAACCAAAGGGCAAGTCTTGCAAAAAGAGACCCTTCAACAGGCCCTGCTCAACTTGGACCGGTTGCTCGAAGAAGAGTTTGCCAAAGACTTTCAACACGGCCGCAGCCACAAAGGCAAAAACCACTTTCTGGAGTCGGTGGCCAAAACGCAGATTACCAACTTTCTTCAGAATGAAATAAAGCATTTATCCAAAGGCGACAACCTGACTATATTAGAGCTTGAGAAACCGCTGTCTCACACGTTGAAAATTAAGTCTGCTGACGCAATAACTCCTGTGACTATCAGTGGCATAGCCGACCGCATTGACCAATGGAATGGCACCACCCGTGTGTTGGACTACAAATCGGGCAAGGTGGAAGAGAAAGACCTGAAGGTGAAAGCCGACCTACCCAATTGGTCCGAAGTGCCCGACAAGTGGTTCCAAGTGATGCTGTACACGTGGCTGTTCAGCTACAACAAGTCGAACGATGCCCAGCATCTGGCTGGAATCATCCCGCTCAGCCACTTGGATTCCAAAGTATTGCTGGCCGAATGGGAAGGCTCGAACTACATGACCGAAAAGCATCTAACGCTATTCGAAACCATCCTCCGTGAGATAGTCTCCGACATACTCAACCCCGACATACCCTTCATAGCCAACCCCAACAGCAAGATGTGTCAATACTGCCCCTTTGCAGAGACCTGTAAATTAGATGCCAGCAGCCTACAAATCAGTTCCACCGAAGAATAACTGACCAACCGCAGCATTCACCCCTCCAGCCACCCTCGGATAAGCGCATCTTCTCTCACGCCCAAATGCGACCTGCAATCGGCACATTATCGAGTTGATATATACACATCATATTAGCGAGGATAAAGCAAATGGGATGCTCTTTTTGAACTTTTTGGAACCAATGGGGAAAAAGCGTAACCGTCCGGAGCCGTGTGACTTTGGCAGAAAAGCAACAAAAAAGTAAAGGGCAAAAGAAAAAATTGCACATTCAAAAAAAACTTTGTATCTTTGCAGATTGATAATAAAATGCCCTTGCTTATGGCAAGCGGTCGCAACGTATTGATTTATATTTTAATGCAGAATAATAAATATATAAACATAAAGATGAGAAAAACTCTATTAACTCTCCTCGTTGCCTCTGTAGTTCTTTTTGCTGGCTGCAGTGGCTTGTCCAAGATGAAGCGTAACAGCGGAAAGATTCGCTATCAGGCCATTCCCGACCCCGTCGAGGTTCGTGACGAGAAAGTAGTGGTTAATTTCACCGCTTCGGTTCCCCCCAAGTATTTCGACAAAGGTGTTGCTCTCTTTATCCAGCCCGTCTTCACCTGGGAAGGTGGTTCCACACCGCTGGACCCCATCACCGTCAAGGGTGAAAATGTTTCTGGCCCCGGCAGCACCATCAATTACACCACCGGTGGACGTTTCACCTATAACGACGCTCTTGACTACAAACCCGGCATGGAGACCGGCCGTGTGACACTAGCCCCTGTCGGATACAAATCGTCGACCGTTGACGACGAGGCCCTCTTTGCCGACGAAATTGTCAATCAGCACAAAGGGGTCACCTTCCCCACCGTTCTGATTTCCGACGGTGTCAACATCACGTCTGAATGGATTGACATCCGAGGCAACATATCCATCGCACCCCTCAACTATAACAAAAAGCAGGGCGTGGTGGAAACCGCCGACATCTATTTCCCCAATGGCACCTCCATCCTTGACTGGAATTTCGACATGAACGTGCGCTTTGATGCACAATACACCGTCAACGACCTCAAGCGCATCATGCTGGAGAACGGCCTGCCCAAGCAAATCACCATCACCGGCTGGGCTTCGCCCGAGGGAGAGGAGTCTGCCAACGTGGGCGTTTCTAAAAACCGTGCCGACATAGCCACCGCCGAACTCCGCCGTGTGCTTGACGACGTCCTCACGGTCATGGCACGGCGTGCCAAAGTAAAACCCCAAGATTTGGAATACTACAAGCACCAGCAGCTCAAACAGATGGTCATCACCACTCGTTCCGCTGGCGAAGACTGGGTTCACTTTGTCGTGATGGTCGAAGAAAGCAACATCCAGGACCGCCATGCCATCGTCAACGTGGTAGAGACCCAGCAGAACCTTGTCAAGCGCGAGCAGATGATTAAAAACTACGCTACCACCTATCCCCAGCTGGAGCAAGACATCTTCCCCAACCTGCGCCGTGCGCAGATTGCCCTCTACTACTCCGAGGCCCGTCAGACCGACGTCGAGCTGGCCAAACAGGCCACCCTCAACCCCTCTAAGCTCTCCTATGACGAGCTCATGTATGCCGCCTATATCAACTACAACTACGACACCAAGATGAAATACTACAAGTGGGCCACCGAAAACCACAGCAACGAATGGGGCGCATGGAACAACGCTGGTGCCATTGCCTTCTATCTTGGCGACTATGGCGAGGCCGAGCGTTACTTGAAAGTGGCTCGCGACATCAACCCTCACAACCCCGACGTGCTCAACAACACCGGCCTGCTCTGTCTGGCCCAGAATGATTACACCCTGGCCAAATACTATTTCGAAGAGGCCAAACGCCAAGGCAGTTCCGATGCCGACGACAACATCATCATCCTCAACCTCAAACGCGGCAACTACGAAGACGCTCAGAAACTGATGAAGGGCACCTCCTGCAGCTACAACCTGGCATTTGCCCAACTGCAGAATGACGAGACTGACGCCTGCATCAGAACGCTCAACTGCTGCCTTGACCAGACGGCCGAAGTCAACTACCTACGCGCTGTGGCTTACTCCCGTCTTGGCGACAAAGAGAACTGCCTGAAGAACCTCCAGGCCTCCGTAGATATGGAATACGACTACAAGCGCAAAGCCGCCGTCGATGTCGAATTCAGACAGTACTGGGACGACGAGGACTTCAAACTGGTCATCAAACTCTACTAATTGATTTTCATCTTATCACAATACAGGGATGTAGGAATCTAAACAATTCCTACATTCTTTTTTAATAAGGCACCTATGAACATACTCCAATCCATCAAACGGCAAATCCCCAACTGCATCACACTCTGCAATCTGCTTTGCGGTGTGTTGGCCACCTACTACGCCATTCAATGCCAGGCCTACAACTATCGCCTCGACTACGCCGCCTGGTTCATCCTGCTGGGCATCTTCTTCGATTTTTTCGACGGGCTTTCGGCCAGACTCCTTCACGTCTCCTCCGATATGGGCAAAGAACTCGACTCCTTGGCCGATGTCATCACCTCCGGCGTTGCCCCGGGCTTTATCCTGTTTGAGATTCTTGCCACATCCGAAGGGCTGCCCTGGCTCAAATACACCGCCTTGCTCATGCCGGCTTTTGCCGCCTTCCGTTTGGCCAAGTTCAACCTCGACACACGGCAGAGCCACAGTTTCCTCGGCCTTCCTGCCCCCTCCAATGCCCTCATCTGGGTGGGATTGGCGTTCATCTTTTCCTGCGCCCCTGTTGAGAAAGTGGGTTGGCTCTTCGACAATCCTGGACTGGTGTCGCTTGCCGTTCTCTCGTTGATAACCGACATCCTCATGATTAGTGAGTTGCCCATGTTCTCCCTCAAGTTCAATTTCAAGGACCTTTCATGGAAAAGCAACAAAATACAGTATGTTTTTCTGGCTGGATGTCTGCTGCTCATCCTGTTCCTGCTGCAATACGCTGTTTCTTTCATCATCTTATGGTACATCCTTCTTTCCATCCTAACCCAAAAGAGTCCTGCCGTCAATGAATAGCCCCAAGAACATCCAAATAGCCGACTTCGACTACCCACTGCCCGACGAACGCATCGCAAAGTTCCCATTGGAGCGTCGCGACCAGTCCAAACTGCTCATCTATCAGAACGGACAGATACGTGAAAGCCAGTTCTTTCACATTCCAGAATTGCTTCCTGCCAATACACTATTAGTGTTCAACAACACCAAGGTAATTCACGCCCGCCTTTTCTTCCAGAAGCCCACGGGCTCCATGATTGAGGTTTTCTGCTTAGAGCCCTACCAAATGCCTGTTTCCCAGGCTTTCGACCAACGCGAACAGGGCACGTGGACCTGTTTCATTGGCAACAACAAGAAATGGAAAGAAGGTCCGCTTACCCGCACCGTAATCATCAATGACCAGGAGGTCACCCTTCGCGCCGACCGTCAGCAGGCTGTGGGAAATGCCTGGATTGTCACTTTCAGTTGGACGGGGCACGTCAGCTTTGCCGAAATCATTGACAAGGCCGGAGTGATCCCTCTCCCACCCTATCTTCACCGCGAAGCGGTCAGCAGCGACAACGAGCGCTACCAGACCGTCTATGCCAAATGGGAAGGGTCGGTGGCGGCTCCCACCGCTGGCCTTCATTTCACCCCGGAGATTTTCGAAGCACTGAAGGACAAGTCTATCGACACCGATTTCATCACACTCCATGTGGGTGCAGGGACCTTCAAGCCAGTTAACACTCCCACCATTGGAGAGCACCAGATGCATGTCGAAAAAATAGAGATAGCACGGCAAAATATCGAGTGCATCCTGAATCACTTTGGCCGTCCCATCATACCCGTCGGCACCACCACCGTTCGCACCATAGAATCAGTCTATTGGTTCGGTGTCAAACTGGGGCTGAATCCCAGTCTCGACTCCATGCATGTCATGCAGTGGGACCCCTATGAGCTGGCCGAATCTGCCTTGCCAGCCGACCATGCCTACCGCAATGTGCTGGACTGGATGGACCGAAACGAACTGGACCACCTAGAAGGCGACACACAGTTGATGATTGCCCCAGGCTACAACTATCATGTAATCAACGGACTCATCACCAACTTCCACCAACCCAAGAGCACCCTGCTGCTCCTTGTCTCCGCACTCATTGGCGATGACTGGCGTGAATGCTATCAGTATGCGCTCGACCACGGATTTCGTTTCCTTAGTTACGGCGACAGCTGCTTGTTCTTAAAATAACAAGATGATTCGTGAAATACTAAGTCTCATCTTTCCGCCACTTTGCATCCATTGTGGCAGACCGTTGGTCGGCAACGAACGTCATCTTTGCACCTTCTGCCTCTCAGAGATACCCTGGAGCCGCCATGCACAACAGCCTGACAACCTTGCCGAGATGCGTCTTGTGGGTCGGATACCCACCCAGTCGGCCGCCTCGCTCATGATTTTCCAAAAAGGCAATGTAGCCCAGAGCATTGTCCATCAAATCAAGTACCATGGCAGCACCCAACTGGCCAAACTGTTTGGCCACCTTCTTGGTGATGAACTCATCGCCTCCGGTCGCTTTGATGACATAGATTACCTAGTTCCAGTCCCACTACACTGGCGACGACAACTCAAACGGGGCTACAACCAAAGCCAACTGCTATGCGAGGCCATAGCAGAAAAGATGAACAAACCCATCGTCCGCAACAACCTTTACCGAAAGAAATACACAACCAGTCAGACCCATAAGAATCGACTCAACCGATTGGAAAATATGCAAGGAGTGTTTGCCGTAAGGCGACCACAGCAGTTCGAAAATAAGCACATTCTCCTCGTCGATGACATTCTCACCACAGGAGCCACCACCGAGGCCTGCTACAGTGCCCTAGCCACAATCCCCGACCTGAAAATATCCGTTGCAGTCCTAGCCGTTACCAGCAACTAAACCAGTGTTTACGCCCTATGATGGAAATACAGTTCAGCAAAGAAGTTGAATCTCAGGTTCATGAACTTGAAACCAAAAGGGATGATTCGTTAAGTCCCTACGCCTTCCGTTCGCAACATGCCTCACGTTATATCGATGAGAAAGGCGACCTGCGTCCCCCCTTTTTCCACGATATTGACCGAATTCTCTACTCACGCGCCTATAGCCGATATATCGACAAGACGCAGGTGTTCTATCTGATTGAGAACGACCATATCACCCATCGCGTACTACATGTGCAGCTGGTTTCGAAAATTGCCAGAACCATCGGCTACTTTCTGAACTTGAACTTGGACCTGATTGAGGCCATCTCTCTGGGACACGACGTGGGGCATTCGCCATTTGGTCACAACGGAGAAACTATTATCTCCGATTTCTGCCAAAAGAACAGATGTGGCATATTCGAACATAACGTTCAAGGATTCCGTCTTTTCCACGAGCTCGAGAACGAGGGCAAGGGCAACAACCTATCGGTCCAGGTGCTGGACGGCATTATCTGCCACAACGGAGAGATTGTCAACAACCAATATACGTTCAATCCGCACAAAACCCCTAAGCAGCTTTTGGACGAGTATGGCAAAAGCCTGGTGAACAGCACCGTATCAAAAGGAATGAAGCCCATGACACTCGAAGGTTGTGTAATGCGCATATCGGACGTAATTGCATACGTTGGTCGAGACATAGAAGATGCTATCATCCTAAACCTTATTGACAGGAAAGACCTACCGGCCGAGGCAGTGAGTGTGCTTGGCAACCAAAACAGGGAGATTGTCAACTGTCTAATTATCGACTTAGTAAACCACAGTTTCGGTCAGGACCACTTAAGTTTCTCAAAAGAGGTATTCGAGGCTTTGAACAAGCTCAAGGAATGGAACTACCGCAACATTTACCAATCCCCAAAGAAAATGGTGCAGGACAGCAAGATAAGAAACATGTTCGACGTGGTACTTGATGCCTGCTTGGTGGACTTAGAGACTGGCCAGGAACGGACCCCCATCAGGAACTACCTATCAGAAATGGACCCAGCCTATCAAGAGTCCACCTCCAACGCCCGCATCGTAGCCGACTACGTATCCGGTATGACCGACAACTACCTTTTCAACACCTTTAAAGAACTGACCCTGCCCAAGTCCTTCGGCATGGGCTTCTAGATTCTGCAAAAAAAAATAACTCAGATGCAAAATAAGATTTCTATAGTCACAACGAAAAATAGGAAAAGGAACTCTCAGCCAACTAATGGCTGGGAGTTCCTTGATGGCATTATTCAGATTGAAAAAATGATAATCTGAGAAGTGCTCTAATCATTATCAAGAACAAGACGATAAGACGCCTGATTTCTTGACGCGGGACTGAAAAAGATACTTGGATAATAATAATTAGGGAAACCATCGAAGCCCAAGTAGTATGGCACCGGCTCCACACTATTACTAAGTGTTGAACTCCAATAGGCCGCATGACTATCACCAACATAGCCTCTAACACCCATAAAACCACCCTGTGGTAAAAAAACTGCTCCGGCTGCCTCCAGTTCGCTCCACTGAGCAATAGTATAGTTGAAGCTCCCATCTCCTGTTGGCATGCTGTTGATGACCGTAGGTGTAGCCACATTGTCTGGATGGGTGTAGTCATCAGGGAAAATCAACAAACCATACATGTTATTTACTTTTCCATAAGCGTAACGTGCGTTAGCACTGGACAGATTTGTATTGTTGGTACGGGTATTGAGCAAATAATCCCACTCAGGTCTGGTAAGAACTCGCCAGACGTTGGGCACATTGCCACCGTTACTAATAGCAATATTGTCTGCTGCTCCAAAAGAGAAGAGGTCTTTCCAGCCTGTATAAGTAGGACTGTAAGAAGTATTGGCATAACGGAGACAGTCATATTGATGCTCGGCAAAACGCCAAGTATTGGTACTGGCATAGTATTGCAAATTGCCTTGAGAAATCCAAACTTGGTCGCCGTCTTCATTGATGGTGAACAATCCTGGCAAAGCACCTTCAGGAACTGGCTCAACAAAGTTCAGATTGCTTTCGCCAAGGGTAATGAGAGTGTACTGACTGCGGTTGACATGGATATCAGTGTTAGCTGTCTTAATGCAATACAGACCATCATCGGTGTTCACTTGAATCTGTAAGCCAGTGTAGATTCCAGCGGGCAGATAGATGAAGAAATCCTTACCATTAGTAATATTTTGGGCGGTGGCACAGGTGAGGGTTGTGGTGGCACTGCCACTAGTGAGGTGCACTAATTGTGGGGAGCCATTGTTGTAATCGACACTGAAGATGCCATTGATTTCATTGGCAGCTGTGACGGCAATGGAGCTGATGTTGACATTTGCTGTCAGATGCAATTTCAGTGCGCCACAGAGGTTCTTGAAGGAAAGAGTGTTGTTGCTGCTTTCGGCATACATGGGAAACTCATGAATGGAGTTCTCAACATAGGTCTGCATGGCAGGGAGAGTGACATTCACACCGTCGGTGGTCAGCGTGGTGGGATAGAAGGCGCGGAAAGTAGGGTCGCCTGTCTCACCGCTGACGTTGTTGAAGATGGCGGTGGTGGCAGGGTCTTGCGGGGTGGAGGAATAGATGCCGCATCCAACAGTTCCATAGACGGCAATGAGGTCGCCACTGACCCAGTTGAGGGCAGTGCCGCTGAGGGTAGTTTTACCATTCTGACTGGTGCAGTCCTCCATGGAGGCGCGGAACTGGGTGCCGTTGGAAGCCTCCTCCTTGTTGCAGGAGGTGAGGGTGAATAGAACAGAAAAAATGAATAGAGCGGATAGACTAACTGTTATTCTTTTCATTTCTTTAGAGGTTTTAAAGGGTTAATCATTAGTCGAAATCGCTGCCAGTGTAAGTGTTGCTGCTGCCAATCAGACCTTCAGTGGTGCCGTTGGTTCCTTGAGGTTGGGGGTCAGTGCTGCCGCTGCCTGCAAAGCCGCGTTCCACGCGGGCTTCCATCAGTTCTACCATTGGAGTTTGGTACTCCTTTTTCTTTTGTTTGATCATTATTTGCGACCCTGTTATATCCCATCGGGCACATCGGTTTTGTGCTGCCCGATACCCGTAGGGCGGAAATAGAAAAGCTATTGTAAAGGCATATAAAAAAGAAGCGCGGGTATCAAACTCATCGTTTATCCCGTGCACGAGGCTCTAGCAATGCCCATTCTCAAGGATAAACAATGCCGAGCCCACGCTGTGACGAATATACTCAAAAGTATATTTCACACCAATAGGCGCTGGTCATTGTCCCCTGCGGAGAATGTTTGAATTTGCTAGATTCGTGCACCGCAGATGAACGCTGTTTCAGCGTCTTTCTTATCATGTCTGTCGCCCGTCGGGTAATTCTTCAGTGCATGTGGGACGGCGACCTTGTTATTGTCCCCTCTACGCACTCCGCTGGAGTTTGTATACCCACAACCCGTCAATGGCCCGGCTGGTTGACGGTGCAAAGATACACATTTTTTTGAATACCCATACAATAAAAGACAATACTAGGTGCAAACACAATGACTACCAGCGTGATAAAAATAAAAAAAGCCAGATACGGCAGCTGGCAAAAATGGTTTGATACTGATGTTGATTGATTAGAATTTGTTATGGGAAGTGGAAAGGCTGCCTCCAATGTCACCACCTGTGCGATTGCTTCACCTCATCTGGAAGCAACTCGGAATACAAATATACGCATCTTTTCCAATACAGATGCCAGAAACTCCATCATAAGAGGATGTTTCTGATTCTACTTTAAGAGAACTACATGGTTTCTAGAATATCTATAAACTCTTGTCTCGTCATACTAAGATCACGGATGGCATTACGGACAACAAATTCTGGAATAGGTTCCACATGAGTTTGAAAAACTATCGTGCGCCGGAGTCCTGTCTTTGTCCAAATCTCATGTCCGCCGACTACGCGTAAAGGCTGCAAACCCAGTACCTGCAATATCTCTCGAAACTCTTTTACTGTAATGTTGGACAATTTTTTCATGACATGATCGCTATTCTCATAGGTGTAGAAACCTTTTCATAATTAATATGTCCACCTAGGAGATGTGCAACTTCGGGTTTGCGAACCAAGTTCATGAACGAAGGCGGCATTAGTTTCTCTTTAGTGACTTCCCAACCGTGATCTTTAAGATCATCCCAAAGGGTTCCCATTTCAAGGCTGGTATCCACATAAATTTGAAACCTTTCATAGAAATTCTTTACGGCATCAACATAGTCTTTTCCCGAAGTGCTGATATCAAGAGAAGGGCAATAGGCAATGAGATGGTCCTCTTCGCGAAAAATATAATACTCTATTACAAATCGGTATTCACCTTTGACACTTTTCTCCATATTCAATCTTATTATTTCACGTTGCAAAGATACACAATAATATTCATTCGGCAAACAGTTCGTATTTACAAGTCACTGCTACTATCAAATTATCAAGATGAAATTCATTGCCTTACGCAATAAAAAAAAAGGTATTGTATTACCTCTTCCCCATCTATTTGTGAGTACATTTTCATTCATTATTCATAATTAGATTTTATATTGGCTATGGCAGCCTTTACACTAATGCCTAGAACAGATGCCTTCCCCTCCTCTTTGTGGCTATCGAAAAACAGGCAAATGGAGAATAAGCGCAAAGTTTTTTTTGGTCAAACCAAATAAATTTAGTAATTTAGTAAACTCAAAAATAACGCGTATCATATTACAAACATATACAAATCAATTGTTTAAAGAAATTATTCATTATGAAATACAATCGCATCCTTCTTAAATTGAGCGGAGAATCGCTCATGGGGAAACAGAGTTATGGCATTGCGCCAGAAATGCTCGAACAGTATGCCAAGGATATTAAAGCTGTGGTAGAAAAGGGCGTGGAGGTAGCCATCGTTATAGGCGGCGGCAACATCTTCCGCGGACTGAGCGGTGCTTCGAAAGGCATGGACCGCGTGCAGGGCGACTACATGGGCATGCTGGCCACACTCATCAACAGCATGGCGCTGCAGGCAGAGTTGGAGAAACAAGGCATGAAAACCGAGCTGTTGGGCGGCCTAGCCATCGAACCCATCTGCAAAGAGATGTCACGCCGCAGAGCTATTGAAGCCATGCAGGAAGGCCGCGTGGTTATCATCGGCGGCGGCACGGGCAATCCTTTCTTCACCACCGACACAGCCTCTACCCTTCGCGCCATTGAAATCAAGGCCGATGTGATTCTGAAAGGTACCCGAGTGGATGGAGTCTATACCGCCGCCCCCGAGAAAGACCCCACCGCCACTAAGTTCGCCTCGCTCACTTTCCAAGAGGCACTGGGCAAAAAGTTGAAGATTATGGACCTGACAGCTTTTGCCCTCTGCGAAGAGAACAACTTGCCCATCTACGTTTTCGACATGAACCAACCGGGCAATTTGCTGAAAGTGGTCACTGGTGAACCCATCGGTACCGAAGTTGTCAAAGGTTAAGCACCTCAAATATGAATATTTAAAAACAATACAAATATGAACGATTTATCTAAAGCCTGCATCGACGAAGCTAATAACAGCATGCATTCTGCTATTAACTTCCTGAACAAAGAACTTGAGAAAATCCGCGCCGGTAAGGCCAATCCCGGAATGCTGGAGGGAGTGAAGATTGACTACTACGGCACACCCACCGAGATTAGCCAGGTGGCCAACATCAACACCCCCGACCCTCGCAGCATCATCATCCAGCCGTGGGAAAAGACCATCATCGGTGCCATCAACAAGGCAATCTTAGACGCTAATCTTGGCTTCACCCCACGTCACGAGGGCGACATCCTCCGCATTGTGATTCCTCCCTTGACCGAGGAGCGCCGCAAAGAACTATGCAAAGCAGCCAAAAGCGAAGTGGAAAACAGCAAAGTGAACGTGCGCAATGCCCGCCGCAACGTGATGGACAAGGTGAAGAAACTGAAGGACAAATCGGTTCCTGAAGATGAGGTAAAACAGGTAGAGAAAGAAATACAGGACATCACCGACAAGTTCATTGCCGAGTGCGACAAGATTTTCACTGCCAAGGAAAAAGAGATTATGACCGTCTGACATCCTCCATTGGATGGCAGAAAACATGTTGAGATGAAGATAATTACATTTCAATCTTTACCCTCGACAAACAAATATTGTGAACTCCTCGATCTCAATCAGTACGAGGAGTTTACTATTATTAATGCTTTGGAGCAGACTGCCGGTATAGGGCAACGAGGCAACCACTGGGAGTCGGAACCGGGGAAAAATCTAACTTTCAGCATTATCCTCAAGCCCTCATTCTTGCCCATTGCTGACCAATTTCAACTAACCAAATGCATCTCACTCGGGATAGCCGACTGGCTGAAAGTGTTAGTTCCCAAAACATACAGCGTGAGCATCAAATGGCCCAACGACATATATGTTGACCAAAAGAAAATCTGTGGGACGCTGACCTCAGCTAAGATAAGCGACAATGCAATTACTTCCGCCATCTCCGGCATTGGAATCAATCTCAATCAGGCAACGTTCTCCGATTGGATTCCAAATCCAGTTTCACTTCTCCAGATAACAGGGGAGAAAACAGTGCCCGAGATAGCACTAGCTAATGTAGCACATTCTATCGAAAGGCGGTATCTTCAGCTCAAGGATAACCTTAACGCTCCTGACGACGATTATTTAAATAGTTTGCTTGACTTGGGTAGAGTTCGAAAATATTTGTATCGTGGGAATGAAATAGCAGCAACAATTCTGGGAGTGAACAGATACGGTCATCTGGAACTGCAATGCCAGAATGGGGAAATCATCACCTGCCAACTAAAAGAAATACAATGGGTATGGTAACCCTTATTCTTTCTCCTTCCTTTGAATGGAATGTCTCATCTTCTCAATTAGATAATTGACCACAACATCCGACTGCCTATCGGTGTTGCAACAAAAGATGTACAAAGTTCTTGAAAGATAGGAAACCCCGACATAGCAGGTGTTGGTCTGGTCAATCTGCTCGTTGACTACAGGGGCAGGCTGGGTAGGGTCGTGTCGGTTGCGTTGGGTGAAAAAAGCCACATCCCAACCTTCGTCCATTTGTTTTTGCTGTTCGGGAGAGAGAGTGGCCAGGCTAAACTCTCTGCATAGCCAATTCCAGCCCTCATCATCAATTGCCTCCAACAGCGTAACATCGGCCGTGATGCCCGTGTCCAACGTAAAATTAGTTACACTGGCAACACGGATATCCGTCCGCGAAGCATAACGGTTATATAAATCTGTCTGCCCCACAGCAATAAGCGATGTGAGGAGCAAACAACTTAAGAGAGATAGAACCTTATGCATAATTCATTGGTAAATATTATGTTCTTAGAAATTTCCAAATATCGTTGATGACCGAGTCTGGCGAACAGGCAGTGTTGCAGGCCACAATGGTCTCACTATCGGTAATCACCGTGGGGGGAACAATATCGTCAACTTGCGGCCCATCAGATTGGGTAGCCACTGGCTCAATAGCAGCAGGTTGCTCTTTATGCACTGTAGGAGCTGTAGTCTCGTCCAAAGCCATTCTCACATTGGCAGGACGGGATTGGTTCTGAGGCGTTTCTATCACAATTGACGGCTGAGTGGGGATGGAGACAGGCATCTTTGGCACATCTGTCCTTGCGACCGTCGGAAACTCAGCTTTCGCTGGGTCATACGATGGATGCAGGAAAAATATTGCCCCAGCAACCAAAAGCACAGAAGCCACCCCCGTGGCCCCGGCCATACGGCGATGATGCAATACCCTAGCCCGCTTGTTGGCAGCACTAATCACTTGGTCACGATGAGTAAGACAATCTAATTCAGACTGTTCCTCCTGGGTTATCACACCCTCATAGTGACGGCGTAGAAGGTTCTCTATATTACTCATTGTTTATTGTTTTATTTCTATTTTTATCTAATTCAATCATTTTCATTCGAAGCCATTCATGACCTTTGTAGAACAGTTTCTTCACCAATGGCTCGGATATGCCCTGTCTTTGTGCAATTTGTGCTTGTGTAAGACCATTGACATAATATAAGTCCAAAATCTTAGCCACACGGGGGGGCAATTGCTTTTTCAACTCATAGAGTTGCTGAACCCTATATTCATCCACTCCCTCGTCCTCTTCCTGTGCCACGTCTGGCAATTCATCGGGCAGGATGTAATCTCGCTTTGATAGCAGCCTGTAGCACTGATTGTACAGAGTACGAACACAGTAGCTATAGGGTTTTGCCAAAAAGGAGTGCGACATAGTGATTGCCAAAGCCTCTTGCACCGCATCCTCAGTATCTGTTTCGTTACGCAACACATTATATGCCATCCGGTATAAGTCCAGATAATGGTCGGCTAGCATTTGTTTGTCCTGTTCTCGCATAACGAAAAATAATAACTTCTAAATAATAGAGCCAAACCATGCGATTTAGTTACCCCCAGGACCCCAATATTTAACTTTTTTTACAATAGTTTGGGATTTTTGGTATCTGCATCAGCCTTTTTTGCTCGAAATCGACCTTGCAACAAATCTGATTGGGCCCATTCGTTAGGCACAAATACGGCACGTGGAGGACCAAATTATAGCGGCAAGCTTGGTCAATCACCTTCTGGGTTAAGGGAACGGTCTCCCTCTTGCATTCCACGATAACCAAGGGACGGACTTCGCTGTCATAGACAACAATATCACACCGCCGCGTCATTCCGTTGAGCGTGATTGTCCCTTCCACTTGAAGCAACTCCAGCGGATAGCCCAACTCAAAATGCAAATAGTGTATGACATTCTGCCGCACCCACTCTTCAGGAGTGAGGGTCACAAAACGATTCCGCACTATGTCGAAAACCTCGCGGCGGCCATCTATATCACGCAACTTAATATTCGCTGTCTGAGGAGTCATCTTCTTCAGTAATCACGGTCTTCTGTTTCAAGCCATTGTTAATCTTATAGGAGAAGCCCAGCGAAATAGTGGGTGAAATGCGGCGGGCAGTAACATATCGGTTGAGCTGCTCAGTATGGGTGATGTGTCCCCACCCACCAGTAGCAAAGACATCACCGACGCGCAGATTAATGGTTCCGCGCTTATGAAGCACATCTTTCTTCACTGCCAGATCGCACCAATAGGAGGCAAACATGGATGTTTGCAAGTCCAGCCACGGGGCGAAATACTGGCCTGAGAATTGAATGGTCCAATCGTTGGGCAGGGTCATGTAGGAGGTGAATTTGCCACTGGCTTGGAAGGCTTCGGTCGTCTTATTGTCCAGCAATTCCGTCCCTTCAATCTTACTCTTATAGAGATTGAGACTGACGTTCAGTTTCCACCACTTCAAAACCTGCCAGTCGACGATAAATTCAAGGCCATAATTGTAGCCTCGGTCCAGATTCTGCCACGTGCTGGCCCAATAGCCGTCGTACTGGGAGTTGTAAGGCATCCACCATGAGTAGCGCTGCTGCGAAACGGAATCCCACACATAGCCGTAGCGTGTCATCATATTGTTGGTCTGACGATAATAGGCACACGTGTAGATATTCCATTTATCCAAACTCAGATTATAGGATAGCTCAAAGGCATTGGTGAATTCGGGGTCGAGATTGGGATTGCCGAAGCCCAATTCCTGCCCCTCCCGCACATCCAAATAAGGATTGAGGTCCCACATATGCGGACGGCGCACTCGGCGGCTATAACTGACTTGTAAGCTATTTTTCTTGTTAATCTCATACGAGACATGTACGGTCGGATATAACTTCCAGTAGTCTTTCCTCACAGAGTCGGTGGCCGGATGGTTGACGTCATACCCCAGAAGATAGGAATACTCAGTTCTGAGGCCAGCCTGAGCCGAAAGCTTGTCGGAAATCTTACCCCCAAAAGTGGCGTAGACGGCATGGGTTTGCTGTGTATAGTCGAAATGGGTTGAGGAAACAGAATCGTAATAACGATGGAGCAGATAGCTCAGCGGTTCATACTCGGTCCTATAGTAAACTGCATTCTGATTGGGCCAATCCATGCGGCCCTCATAGCCGGTCTCCAGTTTCCAAACCTCGGCAAAAGGATGGACATAGTTGACTTTTATGTTCAGGGCCTGGTGGAAATTCTCGCTTTCGGTCTCTCTCAGATAATAGTTGTCGTAAGCGGCAAGCAAATTCTCATATACCTGTTCCTGACGGCCGCTGCCGGTCATGTGACGCATCGAAAAGGTGACGTCAGCCGTCAACTCTCTGTCCTTTTCATCAAAACGTTTAATATAACTAACATTGAACGTATGGTTGATATTCATGTTGTTGTTACTATCGGTCTGAAGATAATTGAGGAAATGGTCGGCATTCAAAAGGTCGGTGGAAAAGAGCTGGCTCTCACGGTTCCTGTTGCCACCACGCAATTGATACGACACCAACAAACTGTTCTTTTCGTTGAAGTAATACTCTCCCCCAATCTTCATGCTTCCCATATAGTTGCGGCGAATGGAGTATTGGTCCATTGTGTCAGAACTCCAGGCAGCACCATTGCGCAGGCGTTCGCGACTGGAATGGCTGACACTGCCACGGCTGCGCATTCCCCCATCCAGCGTGAAAAAGAGATTGTACTTCTCTGTCGTATAGTTCAAACTCACACTGCCCATGGTCGTAGGGATGACCGAAGGCAATTGGTCGGGGATGAGGAACGGCAGCGGGGTGCCTGCGTTGATGTTGACAACGCCGTTCAGGCCCAACGCTCCCGTAGTCTTGTCTTTCAGCTTGATGTTGATGATGCCCGACATGCCCTCGGGGTCATACTTGGCCGACGGGTTGGTGATAACCTCTACGCTCTCCACCGTAGAAGCAGGAATCTGTTCCAAAAGGGTCTCCAAATCGTTGCCCATCAACTCGTATGGACGCCCATTGATGAGCACCTTGACGTTGGAGGAACCGCGCAGGGAGACATTGCCATCGTTGTCCACCGACACACTGGGCACCTGCTCCAGAACATCGGTGGCCGTGCCGCCACTCGAAACCAGATTCTTGTCCACATTCACCACACGCTTGTCGAGTTGGTACTCCACCATGGTTCGCTCGGCCATAACATTGACTTCCTGCATTATTGTGGCAGATGGCGAAATCTTGACCCTGCCAAGATTGGCACTGCTTTGCTTCTCGCTAAGAGTGACAACTTGGGGGTGATAGTAGGTGGCATAGCCCATAAAAGAAATCCGAACGAGATACTTTCCATAGGCCGCCTTCACCTCAAAAGAGCCGTTGGGCTGCGACACTGCCCCCGTGACCAAACTGGAATCCTTAACGTTCAACACTGCCACAGTGGCGTATTCTATAGGCTCGCCCGACTTAGTGTCGAACACGCGGCCCGTTATCTTTCCTTGCGCCATCAGGTCCACTGTGACAAACATCGTGGCCAGGGCTAATATGACAAATTTTAATCTCATTCGAATCTAATTATCTATCTTTTCAACGTTCTCTAATCAATAATTACAATACTTAAGAAGGTCCGTCATCCCCACACTTCCGAAACACTTCCAGCACGCTTCAATGTCGAATAGCAAGGGGGGCAATAGCTTCTATTAAACTATATGGTAGTTAGTTATAGACAGATTAACGACGGATTCACTTTCTCGTTTAACGGTGTGAGGCAGGGCTTCGGCTACAAAGTTCAAAGGCCAAGGAGGCCAGCCTGGTTGATAATGCCGTCAATCCTGCTTGGGGGTGCGGACATAGTGCGGCATCTCGAAAGGAATGGGTATCGAGAACTCGATTAGGCCGCCGAATTCGCCATTGTCGTACCAGGGCACTTGATATATAAGCTTTTTCACACCGTTTTTCTCAATGGTGTAGGCGTTTAGTTTCTCGTTCTCCAGCAGATCCTTGAGGATAGCGGCAGCTCTGGGCGGGTGGCAATTGAACAGATTATTGCCTATAATCTTCTGTCCGTGGCTGTTGACCTCAGCAGAGCGGGTGTTCATGTCGAGGATTTTTCCATCCTTGTCACAAACAGTGATGGCCACCTCTTTCAAGTATTCAAAAAAATTATCCATAATTAATGATTGCAATAAACAAGTTACAGACAACCTACTGGCTATCAACGGCAGTGAGGTTGTCTGTAACCCGTCACATTAAAGTATTATTTTGCATTAAGAGCGGCCAGGGCTATGCTGTAGAGCTTGGTCTTGGCACTGTCGCCACGGCTGGTGAGGATGCAGGGGACTTTGGCTCCGACCACCATGCAGGCCAACTCGGCACCGCCGAACTTGGTGCAGGTCTTATAGAAAACATTGCCGCTTTCGATGTTGGGGAACAGGAGGCAGTCGGCATCGCCGGCCACTTCGCCACCAACTTTCTTGGTCTTGGCACTCTCGGCGTTGATAGCCACATCGAGGGCAAGAGGACCATCAACAACGGCACCCTTAATCTGACCGCGGTCGCCCATCTTGCTGATGATGGCAGCATCGACACAAGCCTGCATACCAGTGGAAACCTGCTCGGTAGCAGCCAGGACGGCCACCTTGGGCTTGGCAATTTCAAGGCTCTTGGCAGTGCTGATGAGATAGTTGAGGATGGCTTGTTTCTGTTTCAGGTCGGGAGCAGGCATGATGGCCACATCGCTGCAGACAAGCAGTTTGTGGTATGCCGGGACCTCGAAGACTGCCATATGGGTGAGCATATCGTTCTTCTTGCCAGGCATAAGGCCGGTTTCCTTGTTGAGGATGGCTCGCATGTATTTGTCGGTAGAGAGCAGGCCTTTCATGAGGATGTCGCCCTTGCCTTCGCGAACCAGAGCCACGGCCTTGACACCGGCTTTGGTTTCGTCGGCTTCCTGCACGAGTTCGAACTTGTTGGGGTCGATGCCTTCCTCGGCACAGACTTTCTTGATGGTGTCGATGTCACCCACGAGGGTAGCGTCGACAATACCCTTGTCGATAGCAGCACTTACTGCTCCAATGGTATGAGAATCGTTGGCATAGGCTGCAACAAGTCTTTTCTTTTCCTTGGTCTTTACGAGTTCCAAGAGATCGTCTAACTTTGTAATCATCTTGCTATAAAGGTATTAATTGTTATTTATATAAATTCTGCTTATGCAAAAATACAAAAAAATATCCATTTACAAGATATTTTCGTAACTTTGCATTTGAAATGCCATTTATAGAGAATATACGTAACTATCGGAGTCTGTCTATTGTAGGCCTCGAAAAAAACACTGGAAAGACGGTCTGCTTGAACTATATTTTAAAACGGCTGCATGAAATAGGGGTGTCTACGGCTGTGACCTCCATCGGTGTTGACGGCGAGCAGGTAGACTCTGTCTATGCCACTGCCAAACCAGAAATAATACTCTATGAGGGGATGCAGTTCATCACTTCGCAAAGGCACTATCTGCAACGGCGGCTGGTCTCTAAGATTGTAAACGTCGACGAACGCCGCACCGCACTGGGCCAACTGGTAACGGCCGAGGTGCTATGCCAAGGAAAGGCTTTGCTATCGGGGGCTGCCACAACAGGAATTCTGCGGCAACAAATTGAGCAGTTCAAAAAGAACAATGTGCAGCTTTCAATTGTCGATGGGGCTTTGTCGCGCCTCAGTTTGGCCTCCCCTACTGTAACAGAGGCGATGATACTAGCCACAGGGGCTGCCGTATCGCCCAATCTTCAACAATTGGTTTCTAAGACAAAATTCGTTTACCGGCTTATCAAACTTGAGGAAATAACTCCAGCACTGCGACAGAAGATAAGCAATATCTCATTCGGCATCTGGGGAATCGATTCCGATGGCGAGGTTCACGACCTGGGCATCAAATCTGTTTTTTTATTGGGAAAGGGCGAGGACAAATTGTTCAAATACGGCGATACTATCTTTGCCGCTGGAGCCGTAAGCGACCGACTGCTTAAGTATTTATCCGCACAGCCCAATATCTCAAAATGCATACTTATTGTTCAGGACTTCACCAAACTATTTCTCTCTCCAGAAGTCTATTCCGACTTCACCAAAAGAGGCGGTCGGTTGAAAGTTATGCAACGGTCTAACTTGGCGGCCATCACACTGAACCCCACTTCTCCACAGGGCTACACACTCAATTCTGCCGATGCATGCCACACCCTTTCGGATGCCTTGGGATGCCCTGTGTATGATGTGTTGGCTTGACCATTGCCTGACCGAACCCATGCACTCCCAAATAGTTGATTATGGGACAAAAAAAAGCAGCAGCCACAAATGCGGCTGCTGCCCTATCTAATGAGGAAAACAATTATGCTATTTCACTATTAGTTGTAGAACCCTGTCGATGTCGTCGTCAGAAAGTTGATGATGCATCGGCAGGCAAATCACTTCGTTGGCCACTCGGGTGGCATTAGGCAGATTCTCTGGGGCTGCACTCGGCAGGCCACGGTAAGTGGAAAAGGTGCTAATTAATGGATAGAAATAACGCCGTCCCAAAACGCCATTATCTCTCATCTTGAAGTACAGTTCGTCACGAGTCATGCCATACTCGTCGGCATTTACAAAGATGGGAAAATAACTGTAGTTGTGCTTTACGCCAGGCATGTCATCGAAGAAGCGGATGCCTTTCACTGCACGCAACGCCGCACGATATTTTATCGCTACCTGATGCCTGGCCTCTATGGCTGCATCTATCTGTCGGAGATTGAGCAGTCCGTAAACAGCCCTCACTTCGTCCATTTTGCTGTTGATGCCCGGAGCTATTACCTCGGTTTCACTCTCAAAACCAAAGTTCTTCAAGTAATCAATTCTTTGTTTGGTGGTTTCATCATGCATTATCATGGCACCCCCTTCAATTGTAGTGAATACCTTTGTGGCATGAAAACTCAACGTGGATAGGTCACCGTATTCAAGAATTGATTTGCCGTCGACCTCTACGCCGAAAGCATGAGCAGCATCATATATGACTTTGAGACCGTACTTTTCAGCGATAGACTGAATGCGGACAACGTCACAGGGCTTGCCGTAACAATGAACGGGCATAATTGCGGTGGTCTTTGGCGTGATGGCAGCCTCTATACAGTCAGGGTCCATGCCACAATTGGACGGGTCAATGTCTACAAAGACTGGCTTGATGCCATTCCACCATAAGCTATGGGTTGTGGCAACAAAACTATAGGGAGTGGTTATAACCTCACCACTGATACGCAATGCCTGCAAGGCTGTCAATAACGGAAGGGTTCCATTGGTGAAAAGGCTGATGTATGGCACCTTTAAGTACTCACATAGGGCCTCTTCTAGCCTCTGATGGAAATGACCATTATTTGTTATCCACTTGCTCTCCCAGACCTCTTTTAACATCTTTGAAAATTCATCGAGGTCTGGAAGAAGAGGGGTGGTAACTGTGATTTGCTTTTGCATATATTAGTCCTTTTGTGACATTGGCAGCGTATCAGTCTTTACTTTTTCCCAAAAAGACGACGTTTGGATGATTTTGGTTCACTCTCGGCAGATGACTGACTGTTTTCGTCTGCATCTGACAAATCAGCCCCATAGCCGTAGCCATAGCCATAACCGTAGCCATAACCGTAGCCGTAGCCATAACCATAGCCATACTGACGTCCATATAGCGGTTGCTTCTCATACTTAACATCATTCAATATAAGGCACATACTGGGGAAGGCCTTATCTTGGTAAAGACGTTCTATATCAAGCAGCATACGCTTGTCAAATTTACGGGCACGGATTACGAAACAGGTGTGGTCAGCAAACTTCTTGATAATATCTGTGTCTACGACCATTCCGGCTGGTGCACCATCGATGATTATATACTCATATTGGTCACGCAACCTCTCCAAAAGACTACTAAACAATTCTGAACCTAGGAGTTCGGCTGGATTGGGAGGAATCGGCCCAGAGAAAAGAGAGTCTACGCCCGGAGCCACAACGTCATGTTGAATGAGTTTATTGATATCTGTTTCTTTCTTTGTCAAGTAATTGACAATACCGGGGTTCTTACGTGAATAGAATTTATGCGTCAGAGAACCTTTACGCAAATCCAAGTCTAACAAAATGACCTTCCTTCCCGCCAAAGCGATGCTAGCAGCCAGATTGCTGGAGATAAACGTCTTACCGGAAGCCGGGAGCAACGATGACAACAGCAGGACTTTTGCCTTGTTGGGTTCTCCACTGAGGAACTCCGTCTTCGCACGTAGCAGTCGGAAAGATTCGGCAACTCCACCGTGTTCTTTATCAGTAATGACAATATTTCGCTTCTCATTCTCTTCAAGAGAAGGTATTTCACATAAGAATGGTACCGTGGTGGCTTTCTCCACATCAGCATAGGTCTTCACCTGAGTATCAAACAAACGTTTCAATAAATAAAAAATTATGGGTATCAGCAATCCGATTAATAGACCCGTAAATGTATCTTTAGAAACATCTGGAGATATGGGATGCCCATTAGGTCTTGCGTCATCAATTATCTTTGCATTTCCCTCCAAAGATGGCTGGCTAATCATAAGTTCTTCACGACGAGTTAGAAGGGATACATATAATTCTTCTTTAATCTTTTGATTACGCTCCAGTCCTTCAAGATATAACTGCTTCAAAGGAACTGAACGTACTTTAGAAGAAGCGGTATTAGCAATATTCCTCTCATTAACAATACGTTGTTCAAGAGATGATATATAGCCTTCGGTCATACTGATCAAGTCTTCACGCTGTTGTTCTTGATTTTCGATGGCTCGGGCTGCAACGGGATTATTTAGAGCACCCATCTCCTTGTAGCGGGCTACTTGCTGAGCATGATTATTATAATCTGACAAATACGACACAACAGTACCGTTTGAAATAGTACCAATTGGAATCACCTTGGTTCCATCACTTGCCTTAATATTATTCAGTAAAGTTCTAGCCATGCCGATTTCATCCTGCAAACGTATGGCCTCATTTGACGAATGCAAACTGGTACTGATATAACTTTCTCCAATACTAGCAGAAGTTACAACATCGTTACTGCTACGATAAGTGGCCATCGCTGATTCTTGGGCGCCTAAATCATCACTTATTACGTTAATTCGCTCATTGATAAAATTATATGTCTCATTAATTATCCGCTTTTTATCATTTACTGCACCCTCATTATATACACGAATGACCATATTGATCACATCTGCACAACGTTGGGGCGAGTTATCATTCATTGAAATATTAAGAATAGTATTTTTATCATCATTGCGTCTTACATACAACTTTGAACGATAATACTCAGCCAGACTCTCTGCATTAGAGAAATCCACCTTGACTTCATGCCCAATTATACTTTCATCAAAAGCCCAAGTCTTATGAACTGTTAGTTTCCCCATAGGAGTCAACACAACTTTATCCATGGGTGCATAAAGAGAATGATGATTGGGACGACTTATTAAAACATGTTCATTGTCAAGCACCTTCACTAATAAATAATCGGGGACCATGAATTCATTTTCGGAGTATTCCAATTCTATCGGAGATATTCCATAGAGATTTTTATCTCTTTTAAGAATATCTGTCTTTGTACTATAAGCGACATTCAACTTCAACTCCTCTACGACCTTTAACAATGCAGACTTAGAGGTGAGAATCATCATTTCATTGTTAATTGTCGTAGCATAAAATGGGCGCAACCCTAATGCTGTTTTCACAGAAAGCTCGCGGGTGTCAGCATCACTGATTCCCACATCGTTGCCATTTCGGATTAAAACCTTGGCACTGCTTTGATATATTTTTTCTTGTCTACGAGACAGGAAATTTGCAGTCACACCACCAATTACAGCAAAAATAATCAGCCAATGAAGATTTCTTAAAAGTAAGAAAGCTATATCTTTAATATGAAAACTTACCGACTGACTTTCGTCTAAAAAAGACAGATTGTTTCGGCTCTCTCCATTTTGTTTTACGGTAGAAGAATTATTAGAAACTGTGGTCTCCATAATACATGTTTATTTTTTAAATAATGCAATGATTGTTGTGGCAAAGGTTAGGACAGATAACCCAACAGACATCCAAGAAACCAGACGTCCTGCCTCGCTTCGCGGTGTCGCTTTGTTGTATTTTTGGGTGATAATAAAGTCATTCTGTTGAAGCATAAAGAAAGGATCTTGAAAAACAGATGATGAGCGCGGGTCCAAGTAACGCATTACCATCTTGCCGTCCACCTCTCTCATTACAGCAATCTTATCTCTACTGGTATAAAGACTCAAGTCTCCGCTAAGAGCCAAAGCTTCAAGGAAAGTACATCTTTCGTTACTAATTGTAATCGCCTTACCGCCTTCTGCACCTAAGAAGAATATCTTGAAGTTTGCAAACCGAACCATCACGACTGCATCATGAAGATACGCACCTTGAAGCAAACGGTTCTTTATTGTATCTTGCAAATCCAATCTTGTCAGACCTGAAACATGAAGTTCTCCTATTATTGGAAATTGGATATTACCATTGACATCCACCAGATAGTCACCTCTACGCTGCGAGTTAGTAGCACTAGTACTCCGAGCACTAATATTGAAAGGTTTTGCCATCTTCTCATCATCTGAAGTGAAGACATATATATCGAGTTCATCATAAGGGCAGATTCTCGCTTGGAATTTATTCTCCAGCTCAATTTGGCTACCATGATGCATGTCCTGCAAATAGTTTACCTGACTAGGCGTAATGCAGGATGTTAATGCTGTCGTTGCAATAATTGCAATCAAAAACAATTTAATACCAATCTTCATTTTATTCATCATTATTTTAAAAAAAAAACGAACAAATCAAAATAATATTGCTTTAAGCTACTTATTTATTTTGACGACAATATTCTTTATTATATTTTTAATCGACTGGGAGCAATACTCATACAAATATTGACAACCAAAAGGATTCCATCTTTGGGGATGAGTTGTAATTGAAATCATATATCTTTCCTTGTGAATTGGCGACTCCTTATCGCATAGTTGATCAATAATATCATCCGTTGAATGGAAACATAAACCTTTTTTATCCCAAATTTCCTGATACACAGGTATCTTGTCTCTCACGCTTACATGATAGCCATCCCAACGTCTCCCCGTATCAGTCAGGTAAAATGTCTTAGAAAAATCGGTATCCAAATATGGTTCATATTTGATACCCAGCTGCTTATAGTCATACTTTTTCCATATTTCTCTACTATCCCATGGACTTCTAGGCGACCCATGCATACAAATGCTGTCTACAGGAACCAACTGACGCAGTTTTTCAAGATTAGTACAAAAATCCTGATAAGCAGCATCGACATCGCCATTGCAAGTCGTCAGTGACTCATAATGATACCCAATTTCATGCCCCAACGAATGGATCTCCTTAATAATTTCTTCATCGTAACTCTCTGGTACCACTCGGAAAAAATAAGTTGCTTTCAAATCCAACTGTGTTTCTATTTGGGCTGTACGCAAAGAGTTTTGGGGGAGACGGTCGACATCATGCCTTAGCCAGAAAACCAAGCCACTATTCTTCAGAGCCACAAGTAGTTCTTTATACTTATCTATGGTGAAATCCATGTTCGAGATTAAATTCTTTCAATAAGTTCAACTATTTGAGCATTGCAATCTCCAACCTGCGCGTAATATTTATCTCTTTTCTCCATCCATTCAACTTTACGGCTATTCTTAGACATGTCAGTTGCCAGAGATATTGCCTCTGCCGGTTCTGCCACATTATAAAGTAGACCATACTTTTCCTGCAACATGATAAAGTTGGACATATCATTCGGCCCCACAAATGAATTAGAACGAATAGCTGGTGTTCCCAAAAGTGCAGCTTCGGAAGCCATCGTTTGAGAGTCTCCAATATAGAGATCTGCAAAACTCAACACATCATGAATCACCGAAGCCGGCGTTGGGAGCCTATACGGTTCTAACTCATCCGGCAAATCATTCTCTGAGGAAATGTAGACATTCATGTTTTTTGAAATGGCTTGGACCAATTCCTCCTTTTCGCGCTGATTGAAACCACTCTTCCCCACATCATGATTAGCAAACCAACCGACGAACCGGACAACTGCATAAGGCCGCTTTAATCCATATTTCTCAATAACCGCTTCATCTGCCTGAAATACATGGGGCGAGAGATAACAATCTTCAAAAATACCTTTTATCCTATAATGTTTACTTCCGTAATCCAGTCGGAACGAATCAGGAGTAACCACCTTTGTGCACATTGGCACCACATATCTGTTCGTAACCTTTACTACCTCAGAATCAGGAAAAATAACAGATTTCTTGTGAAAAATCTTTGCCATTGCCGAACCATACCACGATGCTTTCGAAACAAACACATCTGGCCGCTGTTCTTTTACAATTGCTATATATTTAAACATTAGCCCGAACGTTCCAAGCACTTTGGACAGCATGGTTTTTCTATGCTTTCCGAAAACCGTGTAGCCCACATGCTCCTCCTGAAGCACGTTCAGCAAAACATCCTTATCCCTGGCCAATACTGAAATCTCATGTCCGCGCGATTTCAAAATCTGCATTACATACTTGAACTGATAATAATGCTTGGGGTGATTTAGTTCAAAGATATATTTCATTGTCAGTCAAAAAAAGAAAGAGGTAGCCTCAAAATCGATTACTGGTCATTACCGCCCAAAACTTTTACAACCTTAGCCGGAACACCTAGAGCTAAAGAATAGTCCGGCACATCTCGCGTCACCACCGACCCAGCACCAATCACCGATCCCTTGCCGATAGTGACCCCAGGCATAATAATGGAACCTATCCCTATGTGAGCTCCATCTTTTATGACTATGGGGGCATACTTCAAAGGGCAGCTCATCACGGGCAAGTCTCTCTGATAATATTTCAAATCTCTCTGATGGCACAACAATTGGCATCCAGCAGTGACCCACACATTCCTTCCGATGGTAATAAGATCAGGCCGGGAATCGTCAATCAGTACGGAGCGGGCAATCTTAGATCCCTTTCCAACATGAACACCCCTAAAGCGGTGAATCATGGTTGTTATCTGAGCCGGAAAAGTAAACTGAGCCACAATGGACCAAAATCGAATCCATACTCCAATAATAATAGACCCAATCGTACGGTGCTGATTATTTGACATACTCAAACTTTTTTTCTATAATTGGCAAACAAATTAAAACAGAAACCTATAGGCTTCAGATCAAGAGTTGTGTGTAAGAAGACAACATCGACGTATGCCATGTGCATACAATAATACTATTAGGAGCCATACGGCAACTTGACCTTTCAGTCATTAGGGGCATTTGACAATCTATTGATTATACAGGAATGACCGCTTGCCGTTAGCCAGTGGCTTAAAAGAATCTACATACTCAATCGTAATTTCCACCTCATCGCCCACATATTTCCGTATTGACTCATATAGCAAATCATGCTCAGCCTGAGAGTAGTTCTGTCTCTTTTGAATTTGAACTAAAATGGTCGAATCGCTCTTTTTCACCATTCTGAAAGCCTCTACATTAAAGTTTCGAAAAAGGATACTAAACCCTGTGGTAGTAAGCTTATGTCCATTCTTAAAAGAGACCACGTCAGAAGTCCTTCCAATCACCTCCTTAAGCAATTGCCCATTATACCCACTGCTGTTAGCCGTATCACACATCTGCACCTCATCGCGATTAGCATAGCGTATTGTGGGGAAAGCAAAGTCTACAAGATTGGTAGCATACAACTCGGAAGGCTTTTCCGAAGAAGCCTCTAGCCAGGTCGAGTAACCCACATGGTACATCCCCGGCTCTATCTCATAAGCAGTGATACCTCCGTCTTTGCTCCCATAACAATCCATCACTCTCGCACCCCAAGTATTCTCAATTTCCTCCCTATATGAAGGAGTCAACTTCTCTGAAGTGGCAAATGCCACATCAAAATGCCACTGCACATTGTTCTCCCGGCAATATCTTGCCAACAAATAGACAGCTGTAGCATAACCATATATGTAATGGATATTATTTTTTCGAATTATATCCATATATTTGGCACATGTGGCATCGTCCATATTCATACCATTGAGCGGAATAGTATTCCTCAGTCTAAAATAGACCTCATGCACCAAACTTTTCTTGTTAGTTGGGAAAAGCGACGAACTGCCCAATGACACATATTTATCACCATATTTATAACCAAACCGTTGCCACGAAAAAATCTTCATGGCAGTGACGAATCCCCACGTGTTCTCATCACAAATATATTTCATCGGCTCACCCGTCGACCCTCCAGTTGCACTTTTTCTATGGGGATACTTCTTTATATTATCAGGAATTAGGTCGTCGTATCTTTCCTTTATAGTGTTTCTATCCAAAACTGGAAAGAGCTTAATATCCTCTAAAGATTTAACATCTTGTGGTTTAAGACCTATTCTGTCCATTACCTCTTTATAATACCGTGTATGGCAATAGGCGTGATTAACCAATGATTTTAATTGGGCTGTTTGCCAGTCGAGCACCTCTTGCTTTGTCCAGGCACTCATACGGACTATCTGCCTATACCATTTCATAGCGCAAGTACCCATTACCATATCGGCCATTGGGAACATGCAATTCAACAAAATAGATTCTTTTATGTTTCTATTCATACTATATTTAGAGCTTGCTTTGCTGAGGGGAAACCTTTTTGCTAGACTTTGTTCTCTTTCTCAAAAAGTCGTGTTTCTTACCGAAGCTTATCTCGGAGGTTTTTGAAAGGTCGAAGAAGGTCCGTTGACGGTTTGCCGAAGGTCCGAACGATTAATCGGGAACAAGTTAAGGCTCTAGCGTTTCTATTCTTGACTAACGAAGATAAATGGTTAACATTCGGAGAGATCTGTAAGTCAAATTCTATCAGATGAAGTTCAGGCACTTAACTATACAAGGCTTTATTCCACAGACATCATTTATATAAATAGCTGTCTCAAAGCAACTAGTACAATTTGCATAGTTCCATCCATTCGTCTGGGCTTAATGAATTCATCTACTCTTCGATGAATTTATTAAGCCCTAAATGCTTGTCAAACTTCAGTAAACATTATCACCTGAACGCAGTTAAGTTAATAGCTATGCTTTTGATACTAGTCCCTTGTAAACAGATATTATTTTATTTGCAATCTTTTCGGTTGTCAATTCTAATTTTAATAACCTATCCCTGCCACGGGTTGTCCTATTGAAGGCCAGTGCCTCTCGGAGAAATGCAGAAAACTCTGACGGACTAAAGGTCTTAGCAACATAAGTCCCCTCAACCCCGTTTGTTATCCACGATACGTCACCCACATCAGTTGATACAATCGGACAATTACACGCCATAGCTTCCTTTACCACATTCGGGGAACCTTCATTCAACGAAGTCAATACCAAAACATCAGCCGCACACATGTATTTTACTATCTCATCATGGGGTTTGTTGTACACGGGTATGAGTTCAACATTATTATCATTAATAAGTTCTACTGACTTTTGCGCTAGGGCGAAGTTTTTCTCCGGACGTTTGGGGTCAGAAACGAAAATCACATATCTTTTATTATTAGCTAATCCAAGCATTCTTCGGGCCTCTTCCTTGTCAATTAAATAAAACTGGGACAGATTGACTCCATTGGGAATTACTGGCAGGTCTATGGCTAATTGATTGGATGTCCGCTGCGACTTAGTAATCGTGCTGTCCCACACATGCTTGACAAAAAAACGAACCCAATATAATTTAAAAGATTTATGCGGGAAACTTCCCAAAATGGAAACGACCACCTTGGCCCTTAATCCAACACAGGCCATAGCGGCCACGACTCCACATATTGAATAATGCGCATGGACTATATCGGGACGTTCTTTTTTTATAAGATTTCTTAGTTGGGGTATGCTTTGGGCGTAGGCCTTCCATCCCTTTCCAATGATTGGGAATAAGTGCATATCCACCCCTTGTTGTTTTAATGACTCAAACTGCGAGTTGACGAATGCACTAACCGTACCTACGGTTTTATTACCACTTGCTACAAAAACGACCTTCATTTATTTCAAATTATTCCAGTACCATTCACAAGCCTGTTCGAATCCCGAGAGAGCATCATATTGTGGTTGATAGCCGAGGATTTGCTGGGCTTTGATAATTGAAGCTTGAGAATGAGGGATGTCTCCTGGGCGATTATCTCTGTAGATTGGCTTAATTTGGGCAATTGCAGGATCAAACCGAGACAAATTGGATCGAAGACAATCGAATAATGCATTTAATGTAGTGTTGCCCCCATAAGCAACATTGAACACCATGTCTATTGGGGCTTTTTCAGGCAACGTACTATTATACAATGAAGACCTCTCCTTAATGACATCGGAAGGCACCGTCAAAGCTAATTCATTGGCTTGTATCACATTGTCAATGTAAGTAAAATCCCTCGAATAGCTACCATCACCGTTAATGAATGGTGATTCATGTTGGATTAGTGCTTTCACCCATAATGGGATTACAGCAGCATACGCACCATTGGGGTCCTGACGGCGCCCAAATACATTAAAATATCTTAGACCAATTGTTTCAATACCATAAAGACTGGAAAAAACATTGGCATAAAGTTCATTAACAAACTTCGTAATAGCATAGGGCGACAGTGGTCGACCGATATTATGCTCTATCTTAGGTAGTTCTTTGCTGTCACCATAGGTGGAAGAACTTGCGGCATACACAAAACGACGCACTCCTGCATCTCTGGCAGCCACCAGCATGTTCAGAAATCCATCAATATTGTTACTGTTTGTGTTAATTGGGTCATTAATACTACGGGGTACACTCCCTAGTGCCGCCTCATGTAGAACCACATCGGCTCCTTTAAGTACTTTCCGACAGACATCGATATCTCTGATATCGCCCTCAACAAAATGGAAATTTGTTTTGCTCTTCAAAGGCTCGATATTACGTATAAAACCAGTTGAAAGGTTATCCAGACATGTAACCTCATATCCTTTATTTACGAAATGTTCACACAAATTAGAGCCAATAAAACCGGCACCTCCTGTAATTGCTATCTTCATATTCATATGACAAATGGAATCTATTAATAAATATAATAATGTGAAATAATGGGTATTATTACATGATGAATTCACTAGACATTTCTAGCTTCATCTAGACGTATTTATCTGAATACGGACGAACAAAGAAACTAAGCAATTATAACTGACCTTAATTTGGAATCGCCTGTAACTACAAAATACCTCGGGAACCCAATTTAAAGATAGCCCATCCAACAACCATAATTGGCAGTAATATATACCACATTCTCACATATTTATATGTCCTGGCATCAACTAAGGTGATGCCATAGGCTGCCATCATGAGTAATATAGGTAGGCCTGGCAAAAGAAATCTCTCAGAATTGGCAAATCCGCTAGAACAGATAATACCTAGATACGCTACTACAAAACTACCTATCAGCGAAAAATCTCTCCAATTCCTCTTTATAAAGAGCGCATTGAAGACAGCCATAATAACGAAAATACCCATAAAGTTTCGAACATAATTACCACTATTGACTAACTGCTGATTATATTGCTCGTCCACATCAACCATAGTTGGAAAAGGCATAACGAACATCATTGGAGCCATCACCGTACCTGTGGCATATTTGGCCCATTTTACGCCTTTATTTACTTGTTGTTGTCGTTTAAGTGATTGATTTGTTCCACGCGAATTCCAGTAGCCTTCAACCTCATTAGCTATAGTACCGCCAGCCATGACTGCAATAGCTATCACTGCCCATAAAACTAATATGGTACGGTTCCATTTGGTCATAACTGATGTACTTGAAAAAACCAAGGCTGTAAAGAAAGCAAAAACCACTGAAGCACCTAATACGGTCCTGAAGAAAAACAAACTAACTATCAGGAGTACTGTAAGTACTATATTCCATATATTGATTTTTCTCTGGCGCAATAGACTATCAGCCCTTTCTAGTGAAGCAATTGCCAAAAAAATCATTTCGGTTTCTTTCAAGTGCATTCCACAATATATCACCAAATTGGGACTCAACGCACAAAATATACCTGCCATCCTTCCTGCCTCTTCACCCAAATTACGTTTGGCTAATTTGTAAATTAAAACACATGTCCAAGCACTTAGAAATGCTTTTACTACCCTGGTAACAAAAATATTGGGTCCTATAATTGAATACAGAGCTGTCAAATAAATAGGATAACCAGCATCAGAGTAAGACTGAGCAAATAAAAAATCTATTGTTGCAGACCAGCCAATCTCCCTGTACCATACTGCTGCATCATGATATGCCAATGCATCACTTGAACCAAATTCGAATGGTATACCAGTTTTAATTGTGTAGAAAAAATAAGAAAAAACTACCCATATCAACCTTAAGACTAAGGCTGTTAGAAATAATTTTCTTACATATTTCTTTTCTTCAAACCCCAGCCATTTCTTTGAAAAATGAGTGGATAATAAAAAGAACAGAAGAACCCAAACTATACCAATAATCATGAATGCTGGCTTTAACATATGATTCATAAAGACAGCGCTCACTATTACTAGTGAAACAATGTAGATTGAGATTGCCTTCTTTGATAATTGTTTAGGAAAATATGGTATCAAGGGAGTAGTATTCTATTTTATTAACATATTATTAAACAGTTGTTTCACATAAACCGCTATGGTTCTAGACCTAAAACAGATCCTCTGCAAAAACAATGGAGAATGGTAAATTCTATACATCTTTGGAGAAACATTATTCCAATCAATCTTAGCTAATTGCTTTAAAGATTCTTTGTGATATCTATGAGACAGGTAAAATCTTTGCAGACCACTTGCTCTTAATCTATCCATTAGGACTTTCAAATCAGTGTTTGATCCCTCCTCATCTCGTAAATAATCTAGATTCCACAACATATGGGACTTGGGATTTCTCAGTTTTCTAGTGGCCCTATTTTTAATTGGTACATCTTGGAAGTAGTTGGCCAAAGGTTTATTAACCAATGCTACTTGATATTTTATTGCAACTCGAATCCACAAATCAAAATCTTCGCCCAAGGTAATGCCGCTCCTAAACTTACCTGAAGAATTAAAGACTGTTCTGGGCATAGCAACAGAGCTAGAAGATATCGGCATACATAATGTCCTTGCATATACTTGACAATAATTAATATAGCCCATCACAAAATCATTGTCAACTCCTATAGGTGCAACTCGTTTTTTACCATTTTTTATCAAGTAGAAACCTGTTCCATACATCCCAGCACCTGGACAAGCATCTATCAGCCTGTCCATTTCTTCCAAGAAAGTCGGTTCCCACCAATCATCAGAATCAAGAAAGCAAATATAATCGCCATTTGCTAATTCGGCTCCCTTATTTCTAGCCATTGAAACACCTGCATTGGCCTGAGAAATTAAAATCTTGCGTTCGTCATCATTATCCAATAATCGATTGGCTATGTCAAAGGACCCATCAGTACTACCATCATCCACAACGATCAATTCATAATTCTGATAGGTCTGACGAAGTACACTTTCTATGGTCCTTTCTATATATTGGACCTTATTATACAAAGGCACTACTACCGAAAAAAGAATATCAGACATTTTAAGTGAATAGTTAAATTGACCTGTCAGCATTTAAATATATGCCATCTATGGATTTTCTATCAATCCCATCATGGAGCCGATAGTTTGTGCCGCCACTTGTCAGTACCGGAATAAGACCTTTATCTTTGAGAACCTGTTGGGTCAAATTAGAGTATTTTCCCCATGTATAAGCATAATATGGGATAAAATGAGGATGAGAACCAAGAAGATCCACACACTGATCAACAGATCTTGAAAAATCCTCCTGGGACAATTGAGTGGCGTCATTATGTTCATATCCATGCATTCCTATGCTAATCAATGGTGATGTAAGTGCCCACAAATCCTCCTTCGTGATGTATTTAGGGGCTCGCGTATAACCTTCTCTTATACTTACACCATCCAAATATTTAGGGTTGACAAAAAGTGTTATTGGTATTTGATGTTCTTCTAGAAAAGGTAATACCGATAATATGGATTTGAAACCATCATCACAAGTAAGTGCTGCACAACGCCTCCTTCTCAATCCAATCCCACTTAGTTTCTGAAATACTTCAGTTAATGAAATAAACTCATAATGACATTTTAATGAAACTATATTGTGCTTAAACTCATCTGTTGAGGTCCAATCTATTTTTTCATTACAATTATTATCAAAGGTGTCTGATACTGAATGGAATACAAACACATCAATCGGTCGGAACAATACTTTTTCCAATCGTTTGCTTAACTTCTTTCGCCCGGCTTTGATATTCAACATGATTCCCAATATCTATGCACTACTGCATCCAATTTTATATATAAATAGTAAGCACTTAGCCATTTTGAGGTACTAAATCATACTATGCTATATTTGCTATGACCTGACATCAAAGAATATTTTCTTACAATTACGAAAGAACGTTTTGAATTTCTTGTTTATTGAGAGCTCAACCACTGCATAATACATCGACTTTATCCTACTCACTTTCAAATAAGCAATGACACTTTGTTGTAAGGTTTCGCAATACACTCGTTTTGTTGCCTTTTCTGGAATTTTTTTATATAATTCTCTATCTATCGGAAGATAGGACTTACTATACTCTATCGGGGTAAGAATAGAAGCTATTCCTTTTGAGTGTATACGGTATACACCGCCTTCAAAGGAAAAAATATAGCCTTTGCCAGCTCTCAACAAATAGTATATCTCATGTGTATCTCGATAATACTTAAATTTTTTATGCCATTCAGGACTAAACATGCTCACACGGAACATCATTGTAAGAGGTTGCGTTATCCAGTCCTTAAAAAACATTTCTACTGTTACGTCCACTCCTTTTTGTCCTTGAGCAAAAAGGAAACCACAATCATCTTTCTTTAATTGTTTTGTTTTCTCAATAAGATGCAGGCATCTATGGAAACAGACAGAATAATCTGGGTGACTTTCTAAAAAATCGACTTGCTTTTGAAGCTTCAATGGGTCAGTCCAATAATCATCTCCCTCGCAATAAGCTATATACTTTCCTCTTGCCCTTGAATAATTGAATTCAATGTCCATACTGCCCCGAAATCCTTTGGAATACTGGTTTTCTTTCTCGAATAATGGGAAGATGACATTAGGGTTCCTCCCTGCATATTCTTTAATTATTACATCCGTTCCGTCAGTAGAGGCGTCGTCATGTATCAGTATTTCTATTGGGAAGTTCGTCTTTTGAGCAAGAAAACCATCTAAACAATCTTTTATAAATGGGGCATGATTATATGTCAGACAGCAGATGCTGACTAATGGGGTCACGGTCATTTCTTATACTAAGGTGTACTCTTGCAGCAGTCCCTTTGTGCCATCTTTGCCGTTGTTCATCAGAACATCGATGATGGAAAGGTTAGGAATGAAATCGCCTTTTTTTGTATCCTGTCTGTATTCTATACTATTCGTACTGACAAAATTTAAATGTATGCCATATTGCAAGAATTCCTCCTTAGAGTATAGTTCTTGTCCGCCTATGGCATTATAGAATTCCTCGCATCCTTCACGCCTGCACATTTCAATTACCCTAGCCACTTTGCGAATGGGCCTGGTCTTCATTAGATATGGAATTGTGCTGTAGTCATCCTCGATATTGGCGATTTGTTTTTCCATTTCAAGAAAACGGCTATTGTCAGAATCTATCTCTGTGGTGATGTCGAGATATTGGGATATGGCTATGATTGTGCCGGCATTCAAATCCATCAGCAATCTATATTCCGGGCTCAACATTTCATCTAACAGCTTCATCACCTCATCGAAATATGGTTTTCTGCCATAGCACATTCTAACTGTCTTTAGAAACTTTTCTTTCCATGGCTTACTATTATCAATTTCCACATCATAAATCATCGAATAGGAACTTTTGCTTTTCAACGGAACCGTTGTCAGAACAATACTACCATCCCTCATCAGCAAGCGATTCCTATTCATCCAAGCCTCTTTAATAAAGTTCAAATTGCTATACAATATGTACTTATCCACCGCGTTTATGGCTTGGAAATACCCTATGTAAGGCATGAAATATGGTTGCATTATCGCCAACTTCATATAGTTAGGTTTTATCCAATTAAGAGTTCTTTCAATTTCTCGATCTGGGCACTGCTTGCATTTCTCGCTTTTTTAATTCTACGATTAAGTAGATAGGCTCTAAACACACGTATCTTACTGAATATCCCTTTCTGGCCATTAACAAGATAATGAAAGATGAATCCATCAAACTCAGCAAGATAGTTCCGCATATCATTGCTGATATCGAACTTCAAATAGAGGCTTTCCCTTAAAATTTTCGATAGACCCGTGTTGGGTTGTAAGAAAAAATACTTGGAGTACTGGGGAAATAGTAGCAAATGCTGCAAAGGTAGGGTGGCATACAATAAAATCCGATCCCAGTTCTTCACAGAATTGCTAATGCTATTGTTATACTGTACCCAGACATAGTCTGCCCTATCCAAGAAAACCACATCCCCCAATTGTAGATAATAGAGTGTTATGTTGGTATCATTAAACCACTTCCCCAATCGTTTTGCAGGATTGTTTTCTTTATCTCTGCGAATCATATAGGTCTGGTTCAATCCTTGCAGATCGTATTGGATAATTGTAGATGCTTTGAGTTTTACTCCATTTTTTAACAATTGATGTTTTGGCCAAGCAAACCCTTTTTCTAATGGTTGCCCATCGGGGATTTGCCAAACCAACTGCTGACACATGGAGCAATCGGGATTTGCTATCAAAAGGTCAACCTGTTTTTGATAAATGTCACTGCTTCTCAAATAATCATCCGCATCAATATTGACAAAGAAGGTTCCTCTAGCATTTTTATATGCATTCGCTTTGTTCCATCCACATCGTTCAGAACGATTTACTGGGTCACACTCATTTGAGTCGCATTTCACCCCTCTTATAACATCCGGATATTCACTCGCATATTTCTCAATCAATTCCCATGTGCCGTCGTCAGATCTGTCATCTGAAATAATTATTTCATAGGAGACATTTATTTTCTGAGCAAGTATGCTATCAAGACACCTTGGCAACAGGTCCCTTTGATTATGGGAGATTACTAATACGCTAAGTACTATATCTGACATCTCCTACACTTATTTCCAACTAGATTGCAAAACGACTTTTGAGGCACTGTCATAGGGGGTAATCCTCTTGATAAATACTTCATTCTGATTGACTCTGAATTTAATACAATCAATCACTTTATCAAAAGTTTCATAAGGATTTCCTAACCATATACTTGAGATATAGCCTCCTGGAGCGAAATTAATATTTTTTATTTGACAACATACTGTTTTACTTTCTCCTTTGGCCATACGCCTGATATTATAATCATCATCATAATTTGACACATGGGCCATCTGTTTGCCTAATTCGTCTGTAATGTCAAAACTAATATCGACTATCTCAACGTCGCGGCTAGCCTTCAATTCTAATTCTATATCAAGGCTGCCTCCTAATTCCACACTTCCTCGACTCACTTTTATATCTTCCACTCTCACACCTCCATTTCCCCTACGATTAAAATCCGCGACGGTTCTTACGCCGCTGAGATAGTAATCCACAACATCTCCGACCGGCCCAATTCTTTCTATCATGCCATTTTTAAGGAGAATTCCCTTACGGCATAATTGCTGTATACTTGACATATTATGGCTGACAAAAAGCACGGTCCGACCTTCACTACTACTAACATCTTGCATCTTGCCTATAGCTTTTTTTTGGAATTCGGCATCACCGACAGCCAACACTTCGTCAACAACTAATATTTCTGGTTCAAGGAATGCAGCGACTGCGAATCCCAGTCGTACCGTCATACCTGAACTATATCTCTTGACTGGCGTATCAATATATCGCTCGCAACCACTAAAATCAACTATACCATCTAATTTTCTATTAATCTCGGCTTTGGTCATACCCAAAATGGCGCCATTCAAATAGATATTCTCCCTGCCTGTCATTTCGGGATGGAAACCCGTACCGACTTCCAATAAGGAACCGATTCGACCTTTCGCCTTAATAGAACCTGTGGTAGGGCCCGTCACTTTGGATAATATTTTCAACAATGTACTTTTACCAGCCCCGTTCCTACCAATAATACCCACAACGTCTCCCTGTTCTACTTTGAAATCAATATTTCTCAGCGCCCAAACATATTCACTGTCGGCCTTTTTAGAACGGTCGTTAACGGACCCTATCTTTAGATAAGGATCCTCTTTGCCAAGTATACTTGTCACCCACCAACGATTGAAGTCATGACTCAAGGTCCTAGTGGAAACTAAACCCAATCTATACTGTTTGGAAACATTATTGAATTCTATTGCTGTTGCCATATTTTTTGTCTTTCATACATCACAAGTAACATGAGCACCCCATCCCACTTGCAAAACGTACTAATTTTTCAATCGAAAATATACTCTTTTTTCGCCATCACTTGCTCTATTATTGGTGCCATATCGTAGTATTTATACTCCGCAAGACGCCCTCCAAAGATTACATTCTCTTCTTTTTCTGCTAATTCTTTATATTGTTGATAAAGAGTATTATTTTTACTGTCGTTCACAGGGTAATAAGGCTCCATTCCAGATTTCCACTCCGTGCTATATTCCCATGACAGCACTGTTTTGGGACATTCATATACATCTTGTCCGAACATTTCAAAATGTTTATGCTCTATTGCCCTAGTATAGGGAACCTCTATATCGGTATAATTAACAACTGCATTCCCTTGCCAATTTGGAGTATCTAGCACTTTTTGTTCGAATGTCACCGTTCGGAATTCCAAATGACCTAATCGAAAATCAAAGAATTCATCAATCTGGCCTGTATAAACAATCTTATCGGCCAATTCCATCAACTCACTTCGATTTGCAAAGAAATCACAATTCATCTTACAATCTATACCCTTAAGAAGACCTTCGATCAATTTATTATACCCTCCGATTGGAATTCCTTGATATAGATCATTAAAATAGTTATTATCAAATATGAATCTAAGTGGTAACCTTTTTATTATAAATGAAGGCAACTCTGTACACCGTCTACCCCATTGCTTCTCAGTATAGCCTTTTATCAGGGCCTCATAGATATCTTTCCCTACCAAACTCAGTGCTTGTTCCTCAAGATTCCTAGGTTCCACGCCATTTAGTTCGTTCAAAACCACACGTCGTTGTTCTTCAATCTTAGCCTTGGCTTCATTCGGATTTGTCACCCCCCACATTTGATAGAAGGTATTCATATTGAAAGGCAAATTATAAAGACGTCCCTTATAATTAGCAACAGGACAGTTTGTATAGCGGTTAAATGGAACTATTCCATTTACAAAATCCCATACATTTTTATTTGAAGTGTGAAAAATATGAGCCCCATATTTATGGACATTTATTCCTTCTATCGATTCGCAAAAAATATTGCCGCCTAAATGTGGCCGCCTATCAATCACCAAACACCTCTTTCCCGCTTTTTTTGCAAAGTGGGCAAAGGTGGCTCCATACAGACCAGAGCCTACTATTAAATAATCGAATGTCTTCTCCATCATATCATAATATTTCTACCAATTATTAGCTTAATTCTTTATATTTACATCACCTCAAAAAACCATTGCTTTTCTCACCCAATACCCTATAAATACCATACGAACCCACTTTATATTGATATTCTAATTCCAATATATTTCCCCAATATTCAACCTCCTTGGGTGAAGATAAAACCATTTTCGTCATATCTTTTGGATAGCTCCCTGAGCCCTCAAAATACAGTTTATTATTTGTAGGTGCCAAATAATAATACCACTTGTATGGAATGTAGGTGGACTCTCTAGGACTAATTCCAGCCGACCTAATGTCACAGAGGTTTTGTTCATCTATCACATGACGGAAGTCCAACCTTTTTCTGTCTTTATATTCAGGACTTAAAGTAAACCACAAACACATTCCAATGCATAGCAACGAGGAAACAATCTTTTCAACACCGACTTTCTCTATCAAGACACAGAATGAAACCAAGATTGGGACGTATGCTGCCCAGGTATAATACCATGCATATCTTCCAGCAACGATATAGACCCAGGGGGCCAAAATGCCTGCCACTATCATAGTGCCACATATCGAAGACAGATTTTTCAATTCTTTCCTGTACAAAACTATTGCAACAAGTATGATGACAATTATCAGAAGTACTCCATACTCCCTATTAGCCATTAAACCATCTATTGTCAAACTATCAATCCTCTCTCTCAGTGTCATTCTGTCATCAATGGGGACTGGTGTATCGAATGAAAATTTGCCCGTCTCGAAAAATTGAATGGCACCCTGTATGGTGTAGCTGAAGCCAAAAGTTGTACGGATGAAGGCCTTTGCGCAATCATGACTGGCCATATATAATAGGACTCCTCCTAATGATACAATAGAACTAATTGCATAGTATAAGTACAATGTCCAATTATGTAAAGCCTTGCGCCATTGCAAAACTCCGTATATCAAGATGACGATGACTGTGAACAGAACGCCCTCGAATCCAGTAGCCATTTGAAAAGCACTCCAAACACATAGTAGAAAAACATCTTTCACCTTGCGATTTTCAAATGCTCGGGCGAAAGAATCTATAGTCAATAGACCCAACAACAAACACAGTGTATCTACTCTACCACATGTAAAAATACCAAACAATGAATCTGATGCCCAATAGCCAAAAGCCAAAGCCAATAGGGACCACTTTGAACGTAAAAGAGTTCCTCCATCAAGACGAAAAACAATCACCAGATAAGCCAAGAAAGCAAACAAAAGATTGGGCAACTGGGCTGTAAAATAAGAAAAGCCTAATAGCTTATACCACAATGCCATCATCAGGGCATATAACGGACTATATGACGGCTTCCCTCCGCCCCAGACAGTTGATACAAACTCTCCTTGAGACAATCGGAATCCCCAGTCTGCCCAAAAGGCATCATCATACCAAGATTCATGAGGCCTAAAATAGAGCATGACAATCTCTATCGTCAAGCCTAGCATACCCAGTAAAATGGCAAGACCTTGTATGGAGATTCGTTTCATTAATTACGAAGCAGAGTTACTACAGTGAGCTGTTTATCTTTCTGAAATCGCCAAGGGACTTAACACCTATCTTGAAGATGCGTTTCATGTTAATCGAATTCACTCCTCCCTGACGAGGTCTAAAAGTAATCGGGTACCAAGCAATCTTTTCCTTCCTCTTCACCGCTATTGCACTAACGGCCACATTCGCCAAGAAGAAGTCTTCCGGAATATTTTTCATTATTGCCGCTAGCCGTTGCGAATTCATTAACCTGAATGGGGTATTTGCATCTTTCACCCAAACATGGAACATCAGCCACACTACCAGTCTCAAAGTTCTAGTTACAACTATTCGTGAGAACCCGTCCTGTCTACCTCCACGTGTTCCGATTTGGAAATCATAATCATGCCTATGTTCCCACATTTGCCAAAATTCATCAGGCATGGTTTGACCATCGCTATCGGTCTGGAAGACGAAATTTGCACCATTGTTTATGGCATATCTGTACAAATAAAGAACCGTGGCACCATGACCTGAATTTGGTTTATCTAATGGCAACAGGTTTTGGTATTTGGACTGTAGTTTCTGCATAATAGTGAAAGTGTTGTCTTTACTTCCATCATTTGCAATAACTAGATGGGCCTCATTCCCTTCAGCGTTAATCTTTTCTGTCACGGGATGCCACTGCTGTATCACATCCTCTATATTGGCCTCCTCGTTATAGGCAGGCATTACAATGTACAAAATATCTTTCATTTCTGTGTGGGTTTAAATGTTATATACTTATTAAGAAAAAACTGAACTAGCGCTACCACTATGATGGTTATCAGTTTACATACTATCTCATTCCAATTGGCATAATCGACCATCAGGTATAGCATCAAAGAGGAAATACCCAGCCCTGTCAGACCAACAAGATAAAATGACAAGAAACGTTGGGGCGTTTTATCTTTTATCTTAAAATTCAACTGCCTATTGAGTATGAAAGAAGTAAAGATACCAATATGTACACTTATGACATTTGCCCATAGGTACGGCAAAACATCATAATGGCACAAGACTGTATAAATGACAAAATCAAGGGCCGAGCAAAAACCTCCAATGATGCCATAGAGGATTAAATTTCTAAAGCGTCGGTACAATTCAGTTATTAATTTGGCTACTTTCATATCCGATACACATCTGATAAAATTCATTAATGGTCTTACTGAAAAGAACTATTTCTAATTCGGGACCCTGTTTAAACAGTATCCATGAAACTCTTTTGGGTTTTATTAAATACAAGTAATCCAAAAAACAATAATGCCGCCATGAACACTAAACTATAAAGCAACCAAGCCCATCCAACAAACTCCCCTGCGCCTAATGCTCCATATTTAAAAGTTTCTAGAACAGGCGTAACAGGATTAAGACGCATAATCGTGTACAAGTCCATACCGGCGACGACCTTACCCTTCACCAAGCTCAACGGGTAGACAATCGGGGTAGCATACATCCACAGGCTTGTCAAAAAGGAAAAAAGGATGCTCAAGTCGCGATATTTAGTTGTCATACTTGAAATGAGAAGTCCAAAACCTAGTGCAAGGCCAGCCATCATCAACACCAAAAATGGGAACAGCAACAAATACCAATTAGGGCTGGCCGGGCAACCTCCCTGCAGGGCATAGATAATATACACAACTATGAACAAACCCATCTGGATGCTGAAACGCAACAGATTGGACGTGACATTTGCCAAAGGTGTCACAAGCCTTGGGAAATAGACCTTGCCGAAAAGGCCTGCGTTAGAGACAAATGTGCTAGAAGTCTTCCCCAAACAATCTGAGAAATACTGCCACAGGCAAGTGCCTGACAAATAGAACAAGGGTTGCGGAATCCCATCTGTTCCAATACCAGCTATCCCGCCAAATACAACCATATACATAAAGACGGTCATGATTGGCTGAATAATGAACCATGCCGGACCCAGAACCGTCTGTTTATACTGAGTAGTGATGTTTCTCTTAACAAAAAGGGTAAATAAGTCACGGTAACGCCATAACTCTTTCAAATCCACAGCCATTAGCTTGTCTTTCGGCTTAATGACTGTTGTCCATTCCTGTGTTTCGTTCATATAATCCTAATGTGCCTCTCAAATATATAGAACTCGATGTTTCTTTATTCTTTTTTAATGAGAGTGTTTATGTTTAAAAACAATGTTATTGATTATTCCCCAAAAATATTTCCAATCCGTTTTAAACGGATGCTTTAAATACGATTCGCAATACCTTCTCTCCGACTCTTGGATTTCTTCCAATGTTTCCGGCTGCACTTTCTCGTAATAAAGCGGGGGCAATAGTCCGGGTTTAGTCTTGATTCGCAACTCTTGCATTTCTGGAGTGTAAAGACTGAAGAATTGCCTTGAGAGAGGTCTTACTCCAACCAACTTCATCTCGCCCTTCAGCATATTCGCTATCATGGGCAATTCGTCTAACCAAGTTTTCCTTAATATCGCACCCACCACATTCACCCTATAGTCATGATAGAACTTACCCGTATTGTCCAGCTTGCGGTGTTCATACACATATTCCTGCAAATATTCGCTGTATGAATACATGGTGCGGAATTTGTACACCGTTATTATTTTCCCATCCTTGCCCACACGCCTTAACTTCGCAATTGGTGACGAACTAGGCTCACCCACCGTGATTGGGTCACTTACCTTCCTGGCTATTACCCTAAACTCGCCATGAGATGTACTTTCATACACAACCTCGAACCCCGCGTGATACATTCTACCCAAAACCTCTACCCTATGGAACGTTCTGTTTCGGCCCTTGGTGACAGCGAAATACAACCTCTTGGTGAGTTTCAATTTGGGACAAACACGGTGCCACAGATAATGCATGCCATATACCAGTCGATTCAATGGACTTGGGTATCGGTTGTATATCACAGCCTTCTTCACGCCCGAAGTGCGACAACAGCACACCAAATACCCTCCAGTCTCCATGTTGTGGTTGCAGTTGGTCAAGAAGACATCCACCTCATACACCGTGTTCAGCGGCCTTTGTACAAAGATGGCGTGATACAGTTTACCACTCCCTCTTGGGGTAATTGGGTCGCCGCCGTTATGTCTCATGTTCCACACCAACGTGGACGGGGAGAACTCATCCCGATGATCCATAAACCACAGGTAAACCTGCTTCAAAGGAAGGCCTTCCACCTCGCTGAAAGCCCATCTGACATCCTCGTCATCAATCTCTTCGGCTTTCAATTCATCGCAGCCCTCGCTTCCCGGCTCCACATAATTGATTTCGCGGAAATAACGTTGGTCTTTAACTGAATCCAGTGGAAATAACGGTTTTCTCATCGCTTCACTATTTCCAAAAAATGTGGATGGATATATGTAGTGGCAACGGCAACAATGCCGGGAATAGTCACTACCAAGCGGCGGTCCTTCTTTATTCGTTTAATGTGGCCCTCGGCTCCCTTGAACGGGCCGTCAGTCACCCTCACCAAATCTCCTTGATGGTATTCTGGCCTATCGTCTCCCAAATAGGTGAGCCCCTGTTTGCCGGCCGAACAGACAAACATAAACACCTCCATCTCCTTGTCGGGAATCGCTGTGGGTCTATGTGTCAGTAAGTCCCTATAAATCCAAAGCTTGTTGAAATTGTCCTGCTCAAACTTTTTCAGGTAGTCACCTGTCACATGGATGAAAACCAACGAAGCCACCACCTCTGGGATGAAGAAGTCTGTTGCATCTTCCTGCAACCGTTCCCTTATGGGCTTCACCTTGTTGTAGTACACCTTAGCTGCGTACCACCGCCTTGTTTCGTCAGACTCTTCCAACTTCTTTCTTGAATTATTCCTATTGTCATTGGCTGCATGCCGCCACCCCTAGGCAATACCTTCCATCCCCCATATAATGAATCTGGAGCTCTTGGAAGATTGACTGGTTAACTACCAATTTTTACGCTTGCCCCTATCCAAGGGCATACACGTAATCTACCTATTTTGTGCACTTTGCATCAACAATACACGCCAATAAATAATTGCAAAGATAAACTTTTTTTATCAAATAGACAAAATATTTTTCACATCACTGCGCCAATTCCTTCCCATTATGCTAAACACCAAATGTTTACAGACCCATCTATTCTACCCATAAAGAACTAGTTAGAATAAAAATCCCACTGGTCTTTGGCCAACCGAAGGCCACAGAAAACCTTCAGCCTGGCTATTGCCAGCTCAACTATGTTGTTCGTCCTAACCTTACACTGTGCCATCGGCTTCGCCACATTCCCGCTCACTTAGCGGTTCTATAGTGGTCCCGATACGTGGCGGTAATGGGGGTGGAGTGGTTATGGGGCAAAGCCTCTTGGCGGGTGATGATGGGCGAGTGCTGTTGGTGGTGGAAATCAGTTTTGGACATTGTGGGAGTCGTAGTGCCCCTTCGACAAACAGCCCACATGCCCTCATGCAGTCATCAAACTCAAATCTGTCATTAGGCCGACATTTCAATCTATTTCTCTTTTTTTAGGTCTGTCTATGACATCTCGGTATTTCTTTCGGCATCTTGGCCACATCCCTGTCTCGTCGTAGCCAGCTACGTCTTCGCCAGCGATGTGACCAATCTGTTCGCAACAAATACTAATCCGTCATAAACCCTAATGAGCGATTGGGGTTAAACAGTAAGGGGTGCCCGACGTCAACTGCCGGGGCACCCCTTTGATATTTTTAGAGTTAATGGAAATGCTTACTGGGCCAAGCCAAGGGCTTTCAAACCTTGGTTGTAGACCACGTCTCTGGGGATGTTGTTCTGAGCAATGAGGTCGAGGTCCTTTTGCAGGTCCTCACGCACCTTGCCATTCTCAGCGGCATATTTCTTTGCAAAGTCATACATGCCCTCGCCTTCCACTTGAAGAATCTGGGCTGCCCAGCTGCGCATGGCGGCATCCATCTTCTCCACGTCTACGACATACTTACCCTGCTCGTTACGAGTGAAGGCACCGTTGTCTTGCAGATAGTTGAAGCACATCATGTTGGCGATTCCGTGGGCCTCGGTGGCACCGAAGCGGACACTGCGAAGTATGCCGGCAATGAAGGTTACGAAAGCATCTTCCTTGGTGCAGTTAGTGATTTCGCCCTTTTCAATCAGATTGGTGGTCAGGAAAAGACCGCAAATGTCGGCCTTAGCCTCTTCCCAGTTGCTGTACTGGTTGCCCAAAGCCTTGCGCATGCTTTCGCCCTTGGTAACGGTGCTCTTAATGCCCAAGCCGTGAGCCACCTCGTGGAAGCACACATTGCTGAAGAATGCATTGAAATTCACATTGTCCACCTGCTCGTCACAAATCAACAACTGTGAAATAGGCATCACCATCTTGTCGAACTTGGCCTTCATGGCATTTTTCAGTTGGAGGCGACGGGCACCTTTGGTCTGATGGATGCGCTCGTCGTTGGGCAGATTGATGGCAATGGTTTTGGAACCGGCATTGCAGTCGCCGGCATAATAAACCACATCATAGACATTCAGGTCGCTGGCAGCACCTTTCAATGCAGGTTTATACTTGGGGTCGCAAGGCAGCTCTTTCTGGAGCTGGGGAAGCATGGCCACAAACTTGGCCAAATCGTTGCTCCACTTCACATCTTTTATCAATACGAACGACTCATAGCTGGTCTTGTTTCCGTACAGATAGTCATCGTAATTCTCAATCGGGCCGACCACAAAATCCAGGTTGCTGCTCTTCATGTCCATCCAAGCCAAATCGCTCATGTAGTAATCGTCAGTCATCAAAGCCTTGCGGCGCTCGGTAAGGTATTTCTTCATCCCTTTATCCTCAGCCAAGTCAATGGCAACACCCATCAGGCTGTCCACCTTAGCCAAACGGTCGGCATACTCGACGTGATAAGGAACCACCTTCAAGGCACCGTTTTCGTCGCGGCGAATCACGGTATACTGACTTTCTTTCTCTTTGTCTTGCAGTGCCTCATATTCTTCGGCAGTCATATCCAGTGGATAGAAATTGGCACCTGCGGGGCGCTCGCCAAAGCCAGGAATGAAAGGTCTCTCCTCGCCCAGGCGGTCCCAGGCACCATACTGAATCATTGCAAACGCCTTCACGGCTGGGTCAGTAATCGTATCGAGTGCTTTACGGTTCTCAGGGCCAAAATATTGGTCCCAATACAAATCGTCCATTACATCGGCAATCTCAATAAAAACGCCAATAAGCTGTTTTTCCTTATCGCTCAGACCGTTAACCAAATCCGAGGACAATGTTACCTCTGCATACTCATCAACTTTTTGTTGAATTTCCGATTTTTGTTCCATTGTTTCAGTGGTTTTGTTGTTGTTGCAACCTACCACAGCAAGCATGGTAAGTGCCATCGCAAAAATAGATAATTTTTTCATATACAATAGATTTAACGTTATTGTCAAAAAAAAGTTTTATTGCAAATATACATTTTTTTTTGCTATTTCAATAAAAAATAGTACTTTTGCACCCGATTTCGCCAAAAGGGAGTCCCCCTAGATGCAAATCAATCATCAACCCGGAAAGGTGCTCGAGTGGTTGAAGAGGCCCGCCTGGAAAGCGAGTAAGCGTTAAAAGCGCTTCAAGGGTTCGAATCCCTTCCTTTCCGCAAAAATGACTTGCAAAGCAGAACTGAGAGGTTCTGCTTTTTTTATTTCTCTAACTTTTTTGTGACTAAACAACGAAAATTTCGTACTTTTGCAAAATCATATTCATCATATAATCCACCCTATGGAAGACCGCAACGCTACCGCCCCTACAAGCAACCTGGAAGCGCAAGACCTTTACGCCCAGGCCAGCCAACACCATGACCAAGGCCGTCTGGAGGAGGCCGCCAGGGCCATCCACCGTGCTGTGGCCCTATCGCCTCATCATCCTGAATACCGCAGACTTAACAAACTCATAAACGACAAACTCTACTCGCACTACAGCCAGCTCATTCGGCAACAACCAGACAATCCGCAGAACTATCTCGACCGTGGGGAAATATACCTCCATCATGGCACCGTGGCCAAAGCACTTGCCGATTACAATCGTGCCATCGAACTCCTCTCCCGCACCATTCAGGAGCACCCCCGGATGAAAAAGCCCTATTTCGACCGCGCCTATGCCTACCGGACTCTTGAACTTTACACCAAAGCCATTGAGGATTACTCCACACTCCTACAATTATATCCCAAAGACCAACCGGCAAGATTCAACAGGGCCCTTGCCTACTATCAATTAGGCCAATACGACCTTGCCGTGGACGACCTAACAGAGTGCATCCACCTTTCCCCCTGTGCTACGTACTTTCAGTTTCGAGGATTCGCCTTCTACAGTCAAGGTGACTTTCTCAATGCCGTAGATGATTTCACCCAGGTGCTGCACCTCGCCCCAACACTTGACCCGAGTGAAATCCTCTATTACCGTGGACTCTCTTTCTTCCACAGTCGGGCCTACCAACAGGCTATCGAAGACCTCACCCACTGCTTAGAAGGCCTAACCAATGAAACCAATCGGGTCAATGCCTGTCTTGTCATCGCCACCTGCCGCACCCGCCTTGGACAGTGAGAATAATGGTTAGGTAGTGGCGGTGAGAATCCGTATGGAACTTTTGGTATAATCCTCGGGATGGCGCGAAACCTGTATCTGAACAGGAATTCTCTCCAACAAGTAGGGCACATGACTGATGACACCCACACGTTTGCCTTGTGTCCTCTGGAGCGTTTGGAGCAAATCCATCACTCGCACTTGGTTCTCTGTGGAAAGAGTACCAAAACCTTCATCAATGAAGAGCGTGTCCATTGAAATACCGTCACGACCCATTCCACTAAGGGCCAAAGCCAATGAAAGAGATACCATGAAGGACTCGCCACCAGAAAGGTTATGGACTGAAGAACTAAAACCTGGGGTATATTGGTCACATAGTCTTATAGACAAAGTGCCCATGATGGTTTGAAGAGAGTAACGAGCAGTCAGCCGAGACAAGTGCTGGTTGGCCAACTGAAGCAGGCGGTCAAATATTAGTTGCTGGGCAAGTCGGCGAAACTTTGTACCATTGACATCACCGTAATTCTGATTGAACAGAGTCCATCTGTCTAGAACCTTCTTTTTGGCTTCTAGTTCGGCCATCTTCTCCCCATAAGTCTCCTGACGGGTTTTGTTGATTTGCAGCTTCTGATTCTCTGCGCCAATGGTTTGAGACAACTCATCTCGCCTCTGGTTCAGGTCGGAAATCTCCTTTGTGATAGCTGCAATATCTTTAAGCGGGTCAAGGCCTGAGGGTTTGGTCAAACTGTGGCTTTCAAAGCTTTGCCTAATAGCACTGGCAGCGCCCTCCAGCTGTTTAACCAGCCCCTCGTGCTTCTCATGCTTTTGTTTCACCTCCTCGGCATTAAAGGATTTCAGAAGTTCAAGCCTACTCTGGTCAATTGTTGGGTGCTCCTTATAAAACTGTTCGAGCCAGTTGAAATTCTCTTCAATCGCTGCCTTAGAAGTCGACATCTGTTGCTTGACAGTGGCCGCCTCGGTTGTCAGTCGGTTCCATTGCTGTGCCAAATCATCGGCATATTGACCATCAGCCTGCATAACCACCCAACTGGGATTTGCCAAAGCCAAAGCATTGCATTGACCATCGAAAACCTGCAACTGAGTTTCCAATTGAGACACCAAAGGTTTGACACGTGCCGATTGGTTCTTGGCCTCGGAATACTCCGTGGCAACAGCATTTAGACGTTCTTCAAAGACCGTGGAATCTTGAGTCCACTCTGCTTGCCAGTTAGGCCAAGTAATAAGATTATTGGCAGCCGCCACCGAGTCTTTGGCCTGGCGTGCATATTCTTGGGCATTATCCAAGGCTGTTTTTATTCCCAATTGGCAATTGCGTAGTTCATTCTGAGCATGGGCCACATTTGTATTGGCTTTGGATTGGGCATCCTTTAGCTTTGAAAGTTGTTTGTTCAGGGCTGACAATCCATCGTTCAATTTCTTTAGATTGGTCATACTCTTTGCATTGTCCTCAATCTGTTCGTGCAGTGCATTGCGCAATCCCTTACCTGCAGCAACAGCTTGGAAGCATGCCTCTTGAGACTCATCTTCGAGGGATATACCCGCCTGAAAACATGTGGTTTGAGCCTTACAGAAAACATCATGTCGATGGGTCAACCTCTGTTCCAATTCCTTAGTCTGCAAAACATCCTTCTCTTTTCCTTTCTGTGCAAGAGAAGCACTTAGCATATTATATTCCGACTCAGCCTTTTCTTTCCTCTTTCTGGCCTCATCAAGTTTTTGGGCCTCCTTGTCCTTGACCCTGGTGACCACCTCATCAAAATGAGTTGCATGATAATAATTGCCACAGACTGGACACTTGTCACCATCTTTCAAAATAGCACGAGCCTCTTTGGCCCAACTCTCGGAGGCAAGACTGATGCTGCGAAAACTATTGTCGGCTTGGTTGAATGCCGCTACCGCCATTTCCTTCTCTTCACGCAGCTTTGTCATGTCAGGCAAACACTTCTCTATTTCCTCTTGGAGCTTTGCTATTTTCTGTTCTGTCTCTTTAACTTTCTCAATTGAGTCCAAGAGATTCTGAAGAGCCAACGCAGCATCGTTCATTTGCTGACTCCTCTTCTGCAACTCGACATTTCGCTCAGTGATACCCTTGGCGTTGAGCTCGTCAATTATCTTTTGTTGGGCATTAATATCTTGGGTTTTACCATCCACCAACTTCAGCGCTTCCTCTTGAGCTGAAAGAGCATCCTGAACAGCCTTCTCCATGCCGGAAATCTTTGACTCAAGTTCTTTGGCCTTTGTTCTCTCTATATTGGCGGCTTCCATCATCTTATGAGCATGTTTCAGATGTGTAAGGATGGCGTCGGCCTTCTCCAACATATCTCGGTGAGGCTGGTGCCTAGTGAGGACTGACTCTATGTTGCCTAACTCCTTTTTCTGCTGGGCAAGTTGCTGGTGCTGATAAGCAAGACCTGCTGTGGCTCTGCCGAACAGGGTTGCCAACTTCTTTTCTGCTTCTTCTGCCTGATGACGTCTCGACTCATTCAAATGAAGGTCGCCCAAGTGGCTGAGGGCCTGTTGCGACACTTGGAAATCTTCAAGTAGTTTTGTCTCTGTCAGATATGTAGGTTCGGCCGTCTGCCCCTTTGCCTCATTTAATTTATTCTCCGACTCAATGATTGATTTCTGTAGCCTTTCCTCTTCCGAAAGCCAATTCCTTTGGGTTGTCAGTTTGGCTACTTCCGAATCGACACTGGAAACCTTTGCCGTTGCCTCCGCAACAATGTCAGAAATTGCCTGTATTGCCTCTTGAGACAGAAGTTCGATTCCCTCCACCTGCTTCTGAAGGTCTTTAAAGGCCTCTTCTTTCTCCTTCCAAACCTTGTAAATCGCCCGTCCCATCTCTGAAAATTGCTCAGTTGCAGTGAGTTTTTCCAGTATGGCCGACTTTTCATTGTCATCACTTTTCAAGAACCTTGTAAACTCGCCTTGGGCAAGGACCGCCGTGCGGCAAAAATCATCAAATGTCATGCCTATGATACCGCCCTGAATCATCTGATTGACCTGGCTGCCCTGGGCCACCTGGGTGCCATTGTGCAGCAAGAAGTGTGCGGTGTTGATATTGGTTCTATTTCTTGTCGAATGGGCGGTCCAGATGGCCGTGTACTCTTCATTGTCGTTACCCACAAACTCCAGTTCGGCCCGGCCGTCCATGGCCCCATGCCGCAGCATATTGGCTGTGTCTCGCGACGTAAGGGTATAGCTGTCGAATGATAGTTTGGCATTCGGGGCCGACTTGAGGCGAGGGGTATTGTCGAACAGGGCAAGGCAAATGGCATCGATTATTGTGGTCTTGCCTGCCCCGGTTTCTCCGTGGATAAGGAAGATGTCGGCCTCCTTCAGCGGGGACTGAGAAAAGTCGATGACCGCACTCTCTATCGAGGCAATATTTTCAATAGTGATTTTCTTAAGAATCATGTTGCAAGATGTTTAAAGGTCAGTTGTTGGGCTGTTCATCATTTTGCTGCATGTATTGCTCTACTTCGGCAAACATATCTATAAAGTCGGGCGGGAGTGGTGTCGGACTCACATATTGGGCCACCTGCACGGGTTTCATCCCCCTTAGTTGAGATGGGTCTGAAAAAACCTTATTCTCCACTCTTGCAGCCTCTTTGGCAATGTCAATTTTAAACTCACAAAAGCGAGCAGCCTTATCTTTCAAGCAATTGTGAACCTGAAGCAAAGCATCTGGCGGCAAAGGATTATCTTTGTCAACATGCACATTAAGCCTCAGATAGCATTTACGGTCGGGCTCAATCAAGGCTAGGCTTTCCACCGCCTGACCAAACGGAAGCGGTGAGGCAGGTAGCGTAAGCAACGAATAGAGAGGTTCTATTTGAAACTCGGTGACATCGTCTATAGTGGTAGTTTCGTGTCCTACGTTGACTATCGATACCGAATGGGGGGCCTCCTCGCTAAAGGATATGGGTATGATACTGCCCGAGTATCGGGCTAGACGTCCATCCGACACAATGTTCTGTGATTTATGTATATGGCCCAAGGCCAAATAATCATAATGGGTTCCAAAATCGCTTTGAGGAGTTGTGACCAGCCCGCCAACAACTCCAAAATCATGCCATGAGAAATCACCTGACGAGATTGCCAGATGGGCCATGAGGACAACCGGAAGATGATGCGGATTGCGACTATCGACATACTCCATTAGTGCGGTGAAAAAATGCTTGCGACGCTGTTCTGCTGTGGCACCGGTATCAGCCAGATAAGGATAAGCGGTGTCATAAAGATGCGGCACCGCCACCACAATGCCCCGCTCTCCTATCATTATCACGTGAGAATCAATATCAAACCTATGGCTGAGAATATCAACATCAGTCGTACACCTGCTTAGCTCCTCGTCCGCGACACCTGTACCCGGGGTGAGAACGCCAATCACATACACGCCCGCCAGTGCCCACAACTCCCTGTTTACGTTCAGAAAAGACTTGCCGTCATGATTGCCTGCAATGACAACGATGGTCATTGACGGGCAAGCATTGCGGATGTCTAGAATAGTTTCGGTGAAAAGGCGTTGGGCCGAAGTGGAGGGGGTCGGCGTGTCGTAAACGTCGCCAGAAAGCACAAAAGCATCCGGCTGCTCTTTGCGGACTATCTCGACAATCTGGCCAAAGGCATGACGGAATTCCTCGTCTCTCTCGTACTTGTAGAACTGGTGCCCAAGATGCCAGTCACTGGTGTGCAAAATTTTCATATGAATATATAAACAATTTCGATTTCAATCAAATGTACCCAAAGCAAAGGGCATAACCCCGCCTAAGCTACACTAAAGGGTCCTCTCTAATACTTTGCAAAAATACTACTTTTTTCTCAAATAATGCGTGTCTGGCTGATGTTTCGACCCGAAAACCAGATGGCCGCATGACCATTCCATTCCCATTCATGTACTTGTGACTGCCCTGAACCATCAATACGCGCTCCCCTTTTCATTCCTCATTGGATACATGAATCTCTTTATGCACATTCGAACATCGGAATCGTGTATGCCGGAACGAATGTGTACTTTTGTGGTCGCATTTGCGTGATAGGTTTGTGGCATAACTTGCTTTTTTGTTATTGAAATTCGTTTTGCAATAATAGTCATTCCCTTTCAAACAGGGTTGGTTTAAACGTTCTTTTCATATTTCACTCTCCAACCCTTGGCAAATGCCTCCAATAACCTCGTGAACTTTTACATCTATCAATATAATCGGTCACCCTGAACAAGCTTTGCTACCTCCCCTTTGCTCCGCCAAACCGAGTAAACAGTCAGGCACTTCACCTCTCATCCATACACAAAAAAACGGCCAACCACTCTTTAATCCAGTTTTTTTATGTATATTTGCATTTTAATATAATATAATTCGATGGTGATTAATTAACACAAAGATAAAGTGAAACTATCAATAATAACCATTAATTGGAATAACGCGGTCGGCCTGCAAAAAACGATGGAGAGCGTAATGGGACAAAGTTGTCAGGACTTTGAATATCTGGTAATTGACGGAGGAAGCACTGATGGTGGACTAGAAGTTATCAAGAAGTATGATGGCGCTGCCAACTTGCACTGGATTTCCGAGAAAGACTCTGGAATATACAATGCAATGAACAAAGGCATTCTAATGGCCAAAGGTGATTATTTGCATTTCCTCAATAGTGGCGATTGCTTGATGAACCCAGATGTGGTGAAAAATATGTTTGCAGCATTAGAGCACAAAAACTATCCAGACATTATGATAGGCAATCTATACAAAATGCACGGCTCAAAAGCTGTTCAAACTTGGATTCCTGCTTTAAAACCGACTTTGCTGTCATTCTATAGTAGCTCCCTTAATCACCCTGCATCATATATAAAACGTAGTTTATTTGAGAAATATGATCTATACGATGAAAAGTTGAGAATTGCATCGGACTGGAAATGGTTTATGCAAGTGGTTGTCTTTGGAAACGTGGATCCTGTTTTTGTGAACGTAAACGTAACCCTTTTTGACTCAGGAGGGATCAGCGAATCCAATAGCAATCTCTTACAAAAAGAGCGGAGCAAGACTCTCAAAGAATTAATCCAACCCAAAATACTGGCCGACTACGACCTTTATGCCGACGACATTAGGATGATGCAGCGGATTCGGAGACACAAAGGGGCTTTTAAACTTGTAAACATCATAGAACGAGTACTTTTCAAGATGGAAAAAAGACAATTCAAGAGAAGGGGGATAAAGTGATGAGCATTATCATGCAAAACAAGACAAAGGAGGTTCCCGCGCTGCTATATGTTTCCGAAAGCATGGAACTTATGTCTGCAGCTGGTAGACGCCGTATGTTGGAACAGCCTTTATTGACCGATCCTTCAAAACTGAATAGGGAACAACAGATTGTTGCCCTATTGCAGGAACGTTGGGCAGACTCTTCCATGATAAAGCCCATCACCCTGCTGCGGCACCAACTGATGCAACTGCACGACTTGCATACCACACTTAAGAGTCTGGCCGCCCATACGGTACTGGAAGAGGTTGAACTATTTGAAATCAAAAATTTGGCATATATAAGCGGTCATGCCCGCAAGGCCTTGGCCGAGCTAGGTATGGATAATCTGATTCCCATACCTGACCTTCAGCCCGTGTTTGACCTTTTAGACCCAGACAAAACCGGCATCACCAGTTTCTATATCTACGACAGCTACGATATGCGCCTTGGCCCCCTACGCAAACAAATGAAAGGTGCCGACGATGTGAAGATGAGCGAACTACTGGCCGTCCAAAATGAGATACAACTCCAAGTTCAAACCCGCCTTTGTGATGAGTTGCAGCCTTACGCCGAATCACTTTCTTCTGCCTTGGAACTTATGGCCTACACCGACTTTGCCATGGCTCGGGCAAATCTGGCACGAGAATGGGGATTGGTGCGCCCAGAGGATGAAGGGGATTCCGTTTATCTTCATGGTCTATTCAACCCCAGGCTACGCGACCACAACGAGAAACATCATTTGCGCTATCAACCCATCGACATTGAACTGACCCAGGGGGTAACCTTTGTGACAGGTGCCAATATGGCGGGCAAAACTGTCTTGCTGAAAAGTGTGGGTGTGGCTCAATTGATGTATCAGTTTGGATTTCCCGTGCCAGCAGTGAGTGCCCATCTGGAGCCTGTGGACGATGTGGTCTTTTGCATCGGCGACGAGCAAAACGAGATGAACGGACTGAGTAGCTATGCATCTGAGATCACCCGCATCAGCGATGTCATTAAACGCAGTAAAGAAGAACATCTATTGGTACTGATAGATGAACCAGCCCGCACCACCAATCCAATTGAGGGCAAGGCTTTGGTGCAGAGCATTGCCACCCTGATGGAGGAACGCGACAGCACTACAATGATAACCACTCACTATAGCCAACTGGGCATCAAATGTCGCAGGCTACGTGTGAAAGGGTTTGTGGATTCTCTCGTGGATATGCCTCTTTCCGCTCAAAACATCAACCTCTTTATTGACTATAGCCTTGTCCCCGACGAAAGCGACGAGGTGCCGCACGAGGCCTTGCGTATTGCTGAGATGTTAGACTGCGACGTAGATTTGATTGCCACCGCCAAAGGATTCCTCGAAAAGCAATAGGCATCTTCTCATCAAAGTGATAATATAGCAAAAGGAGGGTGTCCCAAAAGGCACCCTCTTTTTTTTTATAGAGACAGGGCAGTTATTCCACTGTCACCGGGATTGTGAGGCGGCGGCAAGAGTCTGTCAGAAAAGACAAGGTAATTGTCCAAAGTGTCCCCAAAAGGCTTCTGTAAA
>ODAI010502440.1_pt1 | contig 73596 bp, 72 predicted proteins | sample 1539321 | NCBI WGS metagenome assembly ODAI01 (sample SAMN02144231, study PRJEB22623) | gut metagenome | biome: sheep rumen | host: Ovis aries | place: New Zealand
GCAAATTTTCCTCTGATTTAAAATCGTCAAATTTGCGCTTTTAGAGCCTTGCCTATTCATTCACTCCACTTCGTTCCGTTCATTCATACGGCAAGAGCGCAAATTTTCCTCTGATTTATATAAGTCCGTGTTTTTTAAGGCTTTCCCTTAAAATCTCCTTGTGTTCGTCAGTCATTTCGCATAAGGGCATACGGCACGGACCTGCCTTGAAACCTGTCATGTTCATAGCTTCTTTTGCAGGAATGGGATTTACTTCAATGAATAAATTATTTATCAAATCAAGATATTCAATCTGTAATTTTGTAGCCTCTGCGAAATTGTTGTCAAGGCAGTACTGAACCATATCATGCATCTGTTTCGGAATTATATGTGATGCTACCGAGATAACACCTTTTCCGCCGAGAGACATGAGCGGTACTACCATATCATCATTACCGCTGTAAACATCAATGTTATCACCGCACTCAGCAATTAACTTTGCAACATAGCTTATATTTCCGCTTGCCTCTTTGATAGCGGCAATATTTTTATGTTCAGCGAGTTTCTTAACGGTTGCAACGTCCATATTAACGCCTGTTCTTCCGGGGATATTGTAGAGTATTATCGGGATATTGACAGCATCGGCAATAGCAGTAAAATGCATTACAAGACCTTTCTGAGTAGTCTTGTTGTAATATGGAGTTACGAGAAGGAGTCCGTCAACGCCTGCCGCCTCAGCTTCTTTTGAGAGGTCAATTGCATATTTTGTATCGTTGCTGCCCGTACCTGCGATAACAGGGATTCTGCCTGCGGTTTTCTTTACAGCATACCTGATACATTCGATATGTTCCTCATCTGTCATGGTAGATGCTTCGCCGGTTGTACCGCAGATAACGATAGCATCTGTATGGTTTGCAATCTGTGTTTCTATGAGTTCACCAAGAGCATCATAATTGATTGAGCCGTCATCATTCATGGGAGTGATAATTGCGACAGCCGCACCCGTAAATATAGTATTTTTCATAGCTGTTTGTTCCTTTCATAAAGATTATTTAATTTTTTTAGCTTCCATGTGCAGTCGTCCCCATAATTCGTCTTTATAGCGGAAAGCCTGAGCATCACAGGAGAATTTCCTGAAACCTGCATTCGTATAACATTTTATTGCAGCTTTATTGCAGTCAAAAACACAAAGTCTGACAGTATCAACCTCTCCGAGGGAAAATTCAATATCTTTGATTAAAGATATCAGTTTAGTACCAAAACCTTTTCCACGGATTTGAGGAGCAGTTACAACAAACTTAATTATGCTTTCATTTTTAATCGTATCCAAAGAAACGCAGTAAAAACCTATTTGTCTGCCTTCATCGGATTCGGCTATATATGCTGTATTGTTGTAATCAGATTTTTCTTTTGCAAGAAGTATATTAAAATTTTCTTCTGTCAGCGGGTACTGCACACGGAAAGCACACCACATAGCGTGTGTACGTTCATCTGATATCCAGCTTTTTAGCACTTCAAAATCCTGTGACGGTATATATTGTCTTATTCTCATAATTCCGCATTCCGAATTTCTAATTCCGAATTAATCAAAGTAGCCCTTTGCTGCGAGGAGTTCAGCGAGGAGTACACCGCCGCCTGCTGCACCTCTCAATGTATTATGTGAAAGGCATACGAATTTATAGTCATACTGAGTATCTTCTCTTAAACGACCTGTTGAAACAGCCATACCGTTTTCGAGATTTCTGTCGAGTTTAGCCTGCGGACGGTCATTTTCTTCAAAATAGTGGATAAACTGCTTAGGTGCGCTGGGGAGATTGAGTTCCTGCGGAACGCCGCTGAAATCTTTCCAGAGCTGTAAAATTTCCTCTTTGGAGGGCTTATTCTCAAAGCTTACGAATACAGCGGCAGTATGACCGTCTGAAACGGGTACACGGAGGCACTGAGTTGTAATCTGGGGAGACTGAGCCTTAACGATTTCATTTCCTTTGATTTCGCCCCATACTTTGAGGGGTTCCTGTTCAGATTTTTCTTCTTCACCGCCGATATAGGGGATAAGGTTGTCAATCATTTCGGGCCATGTTTCAAAATTCTTTCCTGCGCCTGAGATAGCCTGATATGTGCAGGCGAGGACTTTTGTTATGCCGAATTTTCTGAGGGGGTGAAGTGCGGGGACATAGCTCTGTATTGAGCAGTTTGACTTTACAGCGATAAATCCTCTCTTTGTGCCAAGGCGTTCTCTCTGAGCCTTGATGATTTCGATATGGTCGGGATTGATTTCAGGCACTACCATGGGGACATCGGGGGTGAATCTGTGGGCGGAGTTATTGGAAACTATGGGACACTCAGCCTTTGCATATTTTTCTTCAAGGGCTTTTATTTCATCTTTTTTCATATCAACGGCACAGAAGCAGAAATCAACCTGCTGTGCGATTTTCTCGATATCAGCCGTTGCATCGAGGAGAATCATATTTTTCATACTTTCGGGCATGGGGACAGTCATTTTCCAGCGGCTGCCTGCTGCCTGTTCATAAGTCTGACCTGCACTTCTGGGAGAAGCGGCGAGAACCTTTACATTAAACCACGGGTGATTTTCAAGAAGAATTGCAAATCTCTGTCCAACCATGCCCGTAGCACCTATAATTCCGACATTGTACTGTTTCATAACACATACTCCTTAATAAAAATTTCATGAAAAAAATAAGAAAACCGGTTGCAAACCGGCACATCATACGGTATAATAGAAATACTGACATATCTTTTTTGATAAGTTATGCCGATAGCTCTCCATCACATATGATGACAGCCGCACATCTGTTAAACATACAGCCGATACGGAATTTACCACAGACCGTATCTCGGCAGCCTTGCCTTTTGCAGTGTTTCGCTGAACGGGTCGTTCTCCGCACTGTTACTCATCGCAGCCGCACCTCTACCTGTTTATATAATATCACTTAATTGCTGATATGTCAATATCTTTTTTGAAAATAAAAAAATTAATATAAGGAGCAGACAAATGGAATTATTGAAATCTGATTTTTATTATGACCTGCCTGAGGAATTAATAGCCCAGACACCAATTGAGCCGAGAAATGCATCACGCATGATGTGTGTTGACAGGAAAAGCGGTGAGATTGTTCATGACCACTTCTATAATCTATGCAGATATCTCAGAGAGGGTGACTTGCTTGTTATGAATGATTCAAGGGTTATACCTGCGAGACTTTACGGTGAAAAAATCGGGAACGGCACTTTTATAGAATTTCTTCTTCTTGAACAGAAAGGCGACAAGATATGGGATATAATCTGCCGTCCCGCTAAAAAAGCCAAAGTCGGCACTAAATTTTCCTTTGGTGACGGAAGGCTTGTTGCGGAGGTTCTTGAAGTCAAAGATGACGGAAACAGAATCGTTAAATTTGAATGTGAGGGAAATTTCTTCACAGCCCTTGAAGATGTCGGACAGATGCCGCTTCCGCCTTACATAAAGGAAAAGCTTCAGGACAAGGAACGCTATCAGACAGTATATTCCAATGAACTCGGCTCGGCAGCCGCTCCCACGGCAGGTCTGCACTTCACTGCGGATATGCTTGATGATTTGCGCTCAAAGGGTATAAAAACCGCCTTTGTTACACTTCATGTGGGACTGGGTACTTTCAGACCCGTTAAGGAGGATAATGTTTTAAATCATAAAATGCACAGCGAACACTATTTTCTTCCGCAGAAAACAGCCGATTTAATCAACGAGACAAAGAAAAACGGAGGGCGTGTAATAGCTGTCGGCACTACCTCCTGCCGCACCCTTGAAAGCGTTGCAACATTTTACGGTGATATTTCTGAACATGAGGGCTATACTGATATTTTCATCTATCCGTCATATAAATTCAAATGCATTGACGGACTTATAACAAATTTTCATCTGCCTGAAAGTACACTCATAATGCTTGTCTCGGCATTTATGGGATACGAAAATACCATGAACGCATACAGGACTGCTGTAAATGAAAAATACAGATTTTTCAGTTTCGGTGATTCCATGTGCATACTTTAAGGGGGGATAAATAATAAATAAATTTTCAGAATGTCGTAAAACAAATATAATTACAGCTTGGATAAATAAAGACATAAAAAGGGGAATTTTGATATGAATACTTTAACATTTTTTGAAGGACTTATTAACTCTAAACAGTCACCGATTGTTATTTGTGATGTTGATTACAGAATCATCTTCATGAATACTTCTGCAATTGAGGAGTATAAAAGATACGGCGGAAAAGATATGGTCGGAAAACATCTGACTCTTTTCTGCAATACAGAAACTATGACCAAGGTTGATATGGTTATTGAGTGGTTCAAGGAAGAAAAAGTAAATAACCGCATTTTCGCTGCTCACAAGAAAGAAACAAATGAGGATATATATATCGTTGCGATAAGAGATGAAAATAAAAATCTCATCGGCTTTACAAGCGTCTATGAATGTCGTACACCCGAAAAAGCCGAACAGTATGAAATGGACTAATCCACAGTCAGAAATCTGAAAGAAAGGAGGTGGGGAGATTTCTGCCCTTTGCCGTGCGAATCAGTTTATCAGACAACTGAAAAGGCTGAAATTGTCCCCATTTCAGATATGTACACTTTAATCAAAAAAGAAACTAAGGCAAGGAGAGGTCAGGTTCAGACCGTTCACGGAACTTTCCAGACACCATGCTTTATGAATGTAGGAACTTCCGCCGCCATAAAGGGCGGCATATCATCAGTTGACCTTAAAGAACTCAAAACTCAGGTCGAACTCTGCAATACCTACCACCTGCATCTGCGTCCGACTGATACTGTTATAAAGCAAATGGGCGGTCTGCATAAGTTTATGAACTGGGATAAGCCCATTCTGACAGACAGCGGAGGATTTCAGGTTTTTTCTCTTGCAAAGCTCAGAAAAATCAAGGAGGAAGGCGTTTATTTCGCCTCGCATATTGACGGTCACAGGATTTTCATGGGTCCTGAGGAAAGTATGCGGATACAGTCAAATCTCGGCTCTACAATTGCTATGGCATTTGATGAATGTATTGAAAATCCTGCCCCTTACGAATATACCAAAAAATCCGTTGAAAGAACTACACGCTGGCTTGTACGCTGTAAGAACGAAATGCAAAGACTTAATTCCCTCCCCGATACCATAAATAAACATCAGATGCTTTTCGGAATAAATCAGGGTTCTACCTATGACGATTTGCGTATAAACCATATGAAGGAAATCGCAGAGCTTGACCTTGACGGCTACGCAATAGGCGGTCTTGCAGTCGGTGAACCTACTGAGGAAATGTACAGGATTATTGACCTTGTTGAACCCTTTATGCCCGAAAACAAACCGAGATATTTAATGGGCGTAGGTACTCCTTCAAATATAATAGAGGCTGTCGCAAGGGGAATTGATATGTTTGACTGCGTTATGCCGAGCAGAAATGCCCGCCATGCTACTGTATTCACATGGAGCGGCATTATGCATATGAACAATAAATGCTATGAAACTGACCCAAGACCTATGGACGAGGAATGTGACTGCCCGACCTGCCGTAATTTCAGCCGTGCATATATAAGGCATCTTTTCAAGGCTAATGAACAGCTTGCAGGCAGACTTGCCGTACAGCACAATCTCTATTTCTACAACACTCTAACCGAAAAAATAAGAAATGCCATAGATGAGGACAGATTTGAGGAGTTCAGAGGAAAATATTCTTCTCTCCTCGCAAAAAGAATATAGGTGATATAATATGAAAACAGCAATATTTGACCTTGACGGCACGCTTGCAGATACTCTTTATGACCTTGCAGATGCGATAAATTACGGGCTTGAAAAACTGGGCTTTCCGCTTCATGAATATGAAAAGTACAAATGCATGGTCGGAAACGGCATAATAAAGCTTTGTGAACGTGCTTTGCCCGATGATAAAAAAGATTATACGGAAAAACTGCATATGCTTTTCAATGAATATTACGGGGAACATTTTCTTGACAAAACAAGGCTTTATCCCGATATGAAACAGACTCTTGAAATCCTTGCGGAAAATAATGTCTCCCTTGCCGTTGCCACGAATAAACCGCAGGATTTTGCAAGGGAGATAATTAAAAAGATTCTGCCTGACATAAAATTCATGAAAATACTGGGAGGCTGTGACGAAAGACCTAAAAAGCCGTATCCCGATATTATCTATGAAATTCTTGACGGTATGAGTTTTTCAGAGGCTTTCATGATAGGGGACAGCGATGTTGACATAATAACCGCAAAAAATGCAGGTATATATTCAATAGGCTGTGAATGGGGATTCAGAGGACGTGAGGAACTTTCAGGAGCAGGTGCGGACTTTATAGCGTGTAATCCCTTGGATATAGCAGATTTTGTCTTGAAAGGAGATTTGTCATGAAAAATAAAAAATCCGAAAAAGGTAACAGTCTCAAAAATTATACTGAGGAAGAATTAAAGATAGTTGAGGAACATATCGAAAAATATTTCGGTGAATATGACAGTGTTTTCAGGGGCAGGGACAGTTCAAGAGTTGATGTATGCATTATAAAACCGTCAGTCAGCAGGAATTATTATACTCTTGTTACCATAGGAATGGGTTCGTTTAAAATGAATGTGCCTGAAAAATTCAGACAGTATGACTTTGAACGTGCGGAACTTGCAATTTTTCTGCCTCCCGACTGGGATTACGACAGCGATGAAAAAGATAATTTCTGGGCTGTAACAATTCTGAGACTGCTTTCACAGCTCCCCGAAAGAAAAAATTCATGGCTCGGATTCGGACATACTGTAAATTATGGAGACCCTTTTCTGAAAGATTCGGAATTTTCTGCCGTTGCGCTTTTCAATCCGCCTTATGACAAGGAATGTCAGAGATGCACTCTGCCCGATAATACAAGTGTAAATTTTTATCAGGTATTGCCTATATGCAAAAATGAACTTGAATTTAAGTCAAAACACAGTACGGAAGAATTTATACAGCTTTTCGGCGGAAAACTTCCGTTTGTGGCTGAAACTGACCGTGAAGCTGCGGATACAGAAAATTTTGTAAGGATTATAGATACTGTTGAAAAGCACAGAAGAAAAATAGAGGAAAAAGAACTCGATGTCTCCGAGATAAATGCCGCCAGCCATATAGCTGCATTTCTTCTTTGGAGCATCGAAAACAATCTGATTGACGAGGAGTTTACCGATTATTTTTCTGAGGAAATCGCTGATATAAAGTCAGGAAATCTGGATATAAGAAAATTTTTAATCAATTCCCTTGACGGTGAACTCACTGAGGATATTTTTACTGAGGAAAGCAGGGATTTTATATCTTTCTATTATAATTTCCATTCGGAATTTGAGAAAATAAATTATCCTGCCGATGTTGACAGAAGTGCTATGGAGTATTTCGGAGAGGAAAAATATGAATGTGATGAATTTAAAGATGAAGCATATCTGTTCATGCCCTTTGATGATGAATATATAAAGAGAATGAACAAATATATAGAAAAGGGCTTTGAATTTCATAAATCCTTTAAAAAGTTCAAGTATTTGCGGAATACTCCCGATGAAGAATAATTTTATCTGCTGAAAATATTGCTTACAAGCGGTACAGCTATACTGAATCCGAGTGCTGTCAGAAACTGTTGTCTTTCAAGCATTACAGTGCCGAATATTTCTCTGAGTTCAGGTATGAATACCGATGCCGCCAACGCTCCGACAGATATTATAACTGCAAATACAAGCTTCATATTGCCGAAAGGATTTATTCTGAAAAGGGATTTTGTCTCGCTCCTGCACTCAAAAACGTGTATAAGCTGAGACATTACAAGCGTTATAAGTGCCGCTGTACGTCCTGCATTTACGTCTGCACCGAGATGAATTGTCACGGAAAATGAGCCGAGTGTTGATAAGCCTATGAATATTCCACGGAATATTATTTTCCACATAAGACCGCCTGCGAAAAATCCCTCAGTGGATTTTCTGGGCGGTTTTGACATTATATCCTTTTCAGGCGGTTCAAGTCCGAGGGCTATCGCAGGCAGTCCGTCAGTTACAAGATTTATCAGAAGAAGCTGTACAGGGAGCAGGACTATCGGCATACCCATTAATATTCCGAGAAACATTGTCAGAACTTCCCCTATATTGCAGGAAAGCAGATACCGTACAAATTTCCTTATATTTGCATATACACATCTTCCCTCCTCGACAGCCGTTACAAGTGTATTGAAATTGTCGTCAAGAAGAATGACATCTGCCGCCTGCTTTGTAACGTCTGTACCTGTAAGCCCCATAGCTACACCGACATCAGCTTCTTTTATTGCAGGAGCGTCATTTACACCGTCACCCGTCATGGTGACTATCTCGCCTTTGCGCTTGAAACTGCGGACAATTCTCAATTTGTGGGCTGGTTCAACTCTTGCGAATACCGAATAATCATCAATAATCCTGTCAAGCTGGGAATCATTCAGTTTATTGAGTTCTTCGCCTGTCATAGCTTTTCCGTTTCTTGAAAGTCCTGCTTTTCTGGCAACAGCGGAGGCGGTATTTTTGTGGTCGCCTGTAATCATGACTGTACGCACGGAGGCAGTTGCACATTTTCTTATTGCAGTTTTAGCCTCCTCTCTGGGCGGGTCAATCATTCCCGAAAGCCCTAAAAATACAAGATTACCCCTTTCAGGCTCAAATTTATCAGATATGCAGAATGCAAGTGCAAGAACTCTCAGTGCATCATCTGACATGGAAATTATCTTGTCGGATATTTTTTTTCTTACGGTCTGGGTAAGCGGGAGGATATTTCCGTTCATGTTCATATACTGGGAGCATCGTGGAAGAATAACTTCTCCTGCACCTTTGAAATATATTTTCCTGTCAGTCCCCGAAAGACAATGTACAGCCATGAATCTTGTTTCGCTGTCAAAGGGATATTCGTCAAGCTTTGAGATATTGAGATTTTCTTTTATAATATCCGCCTTTGCCGCAGCTATAAGCAGAGCTGTTTCGGTGGGGTCGCCTGATACGGACCATTCGCCTTTTCCTGTAAGATTTCCACGCATACGGCTTTTGACGGGCTTATCTGATGATATGGAGGCAGTCGAGCATATAACACCGCATCTGAGACATTCGGAAAGAGTTTTTTCATTTACGGGATTTATTGCAGTACCGTCGGAAAGTTTTATATCACCGCATATTTTATAGCCCATTCCGCTGAATATGTAATCTGTATCAGTCGTGGAAAGATTTGTTACAGTCATTTTGTTTTCGGTAATAGTACCTGTTTTATCGGAACATATAACAGATGTACAGCCGAGAGTTTCAACGCTGTGGAGTTTATTCACAAGGGCTTTCTGTTTGAGCATACGGCTTACAGCAAGGGCAAGGGCAATTGTTACCGTTGCGGGAAGTCCTTCGGGTATGGCGGCAATTGCTATTGTTATACCCGTCATAAGCATACCGAAAACATCTTCGCCACGCAGTACGCCTGCAAGAAATACAGCTATGCATACTATAAGACAGATTATTGCTATTATTTTTCCGAGTTCGGCAAGACGTTTCTGCAATGGAGTCATTTCTTTGTCTATATCCGAGAGCATTTCGGATATTTTACCCATTTGTGCGGATTTGCCGACAGCTATTACTTTCGCCTGACATACACCTCTTGTAACTGATGCTCCACAGTAAAGAATATTTGTTTTGTTTAATGAATTGTCTGTATCGTTTATATCAGATACTATTTTCGGTACGGCAGCCGATTCGCCTGTAAGTACCGATTCATCAGAAAAAACTCCTGATGCTTTAAGAATTACACAGTCAGCAGGTATTCTGTCACCTGCTTCAAGTTCAATAATGTCACCGATTACAAGTTTAGCCGCTTCGATTTTTTTAAGCTTTCCGTCACGGTAGCATTTCGCAGAAGGCGCAGTCATTGAACGTAAAGCCTCAAGAGTATGCTCTGTCCTGTATTCCTGAATAAATCCCAGAACTGCATCTAAAAGAACTATCAGCATAATAGTGACTGCATCGGAAACTTCTCCGAGAATAACGGATATTGCCGTAGCTCCGAGAAGAATCATGACCATTACATCTTTAAACTGTCCTGCAAAAATTTTAACGGCACTGTTTTTCTTTTCCTCGGCAAATATATTTTCACCGTACAGCTTTAATTTTTCGGCAGCTTCCTTTTCGGTAAGACCCATAAAATCACCCCGTTATATTTTTGATTTGTCCTTAAAGCATATGCCGAAAATTAATTCATAATGCATAATTCATGATAATATGTGCCTGTATGCTGTCATGATTATAATTATTTCAGACAGTGAATATTTCATGGAAAATGTAATATAATATTAGTGTTCCAAGTATGGAACAGCATTTTATCTTGAATCAGGAGTTTTGTATCATGGAAAACAAAAGAAAAAATGATAATATCAAATGCACCGTTTCTCAGTGCGAGCATAATATGGTGACTGAGAACTATTGTTCTCTTAACTGCATATGCGTAGGCACTCATGAGGATAACCCCACTGTCCCCGAATGTACTGACTGCAACAGCTTCGTGAAAAGAACAGGCTGCTGCTGATTCCTTAACTTTATATGCCTGTTCCCTCTGCCTTTTTGAGGGAACAGGCGTGTGTTTAAAAAAATTGTGTATAATAAATAAAAATATTGCGTTAATATGTTCAAAATGCGAAAAGTTATTTTGTTCTCTTGCATTATTTGTTTTTATGTAGTATAATAATTACAGACTTTGCTTATTCGTTTCAGAATGGCAAACGCTAATCAACCGTTAGGAGGATAGACATATGTCGGATAAAACCATGATGTTCTCTGTCAAAGACACGGACACAGAGCTTAGAAATACCCTCACTACTGTGTATTATGCTCTGAAAGAAAAAGGATATAACCCCGTGAATCAGATAGTTGGATATATCCTTTCGGAAGACCCCACATACATAACAACTCATAACAACGCAAGGACTAAAATACGCCGCATAGACCGTGATGAACTGTTGCAGGCTATTGTGGAGTATTATATCAATGCAAATGTTAATGAACCAAATTCGGAACATTAACTGATGCCTTCATCATCTTATAATGATGACGTGCATTTAACTTGTTGCCAAATCAATATAAAATTATTGTTTTATCTGGGTGTTTTTCCGAAATAAGGGTATTCTCGGACAAGGGACAAATTATGGCAGAAAAACTTTGCGGCACATATCAATGTGCCGCATTTTTTTATTTTTTCTTCATACTGCGCTTTATGAGAAATACTGCCGCAAGAAAACCTGCTTTGAGTGCATAGGATATCTTTGAAACCTTAGCTTTTTTAGTTTTGACTTTTCTTGCATTGGAGAGATTTCCCGTGCCTGCTGTTTTCATTGTACCGAATCCGAATGAAAAATTCCCCTTATTTTTCTGAACTTCCATTTTACAACTCCTTATTTAAAATTGGCTGTGCGATTAAAAATTTTATTTTTTTGCCTTCTTCCGTGAACATTTTCTCATGTTCCGTAACGAAATTTTCATAAGGGCTTTCTGCATGGAGGTCATATGTTTTATATTTTATTTCATAGCCTGCCTCTTTGAAATGGTCAAGTGACTCCTTGAAAAGCTGGTCATCATCTGTCTTGAACCATATTTCTCCCTTTAAGAATTTCTTATAATTAATTAACTGTCTTGTATGGGTGAGCCGTCTTTTTTTATGTTTGTTTTTATTCCATGGGTTGCAGAAATTTATATATATTCTGTCTGCACGGTCATTTTCACCGAATGACATATCTATGCGTTCGATATTCTGTATAGCTATGCGGATATTATCCATGGGGATATTTTTTTCCGAATATGCGGATTCAATTTTTCTTTTTGCGAGGACGAGCATTTCGTTTTTGATATCCATGGCTATGAAATTTATATCCGTATGAGCAGGGGCAGCCTGCGAAATGAAACCGCCTTTTCCGCAGCCGAGTTCTATATACAAAGGTCTTTCGGGGTGCGGAAACAGAGTATTCCATTTTCCTTTGTTTTCCTGTGGTGTTTTTACATAAAAATCACATGATTCAAGCTCAGGCTTTGCCCATGGTTTGTGTCTTATTCTCATAATATACTCCTATTTAAAATCGTCAAATTTTCGCTTTTAAGCCTTGTGCTTTCATTCGCTCCGTTACACTGCGCTCATTCTCAGCACAAGAGCGAAAATTTTCCTCTTATTTAAAATCGTCAAATTTTCGCTTTTATAGCCTTCCACTTTCGCTCATTCCGCTTTGCTTCATTCGCTCCCAGTGCAAGAGCGCAGATTTTCCTCATGATTAATAATAAAATTCTTCTTCAACAGTTTCAACGTGTCTTATTGAGTATAGCCAGTAGAAGAATATCATAAGCACTTCCCCGAACATACTAATCATGAACATAAGGTCTGCGTTGCCCGTAACAGGCGGAAGTATGGAAAATAAAAGCATGAAAAATCCTGCAAAGAATATCGCAGGGGATTTCTGCACTTTCCAGACCAGTATTCCCGAAACCGTTACAGTAACCGTTGATACCATTGACACTACCGAACTTATTCTGTCCGCCCATTCAGGGCTTCTTTCAGCCGACACATACCGCAGTATTCCTGCAAAGTGTTTCATTTCAAGTACCTTTGAATATCCTGCATATGCACCGCCAGCCATTATTATTACTACTGCCAGCCACATTACAGCCTTTTTGTTTTTAGTCCAGTTGAGGACATATCCGCACAGTGCGAAATTCAGTGGGACTATAAGACCATGTATTATAAATCTTGCACGGCTGAACGACTGTAAAAGTTCAAAGTCAATTTTTCTGCTGAAAGCCATTACATATGCATCAAACACAAGTCCTCCGCATATAATCAGCATCATAAGTGTAGTCATCTGTTTGTTTTTAATTATATTTTTCAGCAAAAGCAGGAAAATCAGAACCTCTGCCCACATTATGCCGAGTATGATATTTTTTCCGTTTTCAATTAAAAAATCTCTCATATAAAAATTCCTTTTTAATCATGCAGTATGCATTTTTTTAGATACTGACCCGTATAGGATTTATCGCACTGTGCGACTTCTTCGGGAGTACCCTGAGCGACAATATTTCCGCCGCCGTCACCGCCTTCGGGACCGAGGTCGATAATATGGTCTGCGACTTTTATGACATTCAGGTTATGTTCAATGACAAGTACCGTATTGCCCTGATTTACGAGTTCCTGCAATACGTCTATAAGTTTGTGGACATCAGCGGTATGCAGACCCGTAGTAGGTTCATCGAGGATATAAATAGTTCTTCCCGTAGCTTTTTTAGCGAGTTCTGTGGAGAGTTTTACTCTCTGCGCCTCACCGCCTGAGAGGGTTGTTGCGGGCTGACCTATTTTGATATATCCGAGACCCACTTCCTGCAAGGTTTTTAATTTCTTTGATATTTTTGGGATATGCTCAAAGAAATCTACTCCCTCATCAACAGTCATTTCAAGGACATCATAGATTGATTTTCCCTTATAATGTATTTCAAGGGTTTCACGGTTATATCTTTTACCTTTGCAGACTTCGCAGGGGACATATATATCGGGCAGGAAATGCATTTCTATCTTTATGATTCCGTCACCCTCGCAGGCTTCGCAGCGTCCGCCCTTGATATTGAAGCTGAATCTTCCGCTTGTATAGCCGTGGGATTTTGCATCATTGGTTTTTGCGAACAGTTCTCTTATATCGGTGAAAACGCCTGTATATGTTGCAGGATTTGAACGAGGAGTTCTTCCGATAGGGGACTGGTCGATACATATAACCTTGTCGAGGTTTTCGATTCCCTCCATATCCTCATACAGACCGCTTTTGACCTTTGCACGGTTCAGCTTTGCGGCGAGGCTTTTGTATATGATTTCGTTCACAAGGGAAGATTTTCCCGAACCTGATACGCCTGTAACGCAGACAAGTTCACCGAGCGGAATACTGACATTTATATTTTTGAGATTATGTTCATATGCGCCCTTTATTGTTAAAAATCTGCCGTTTCCTTTTCTGCGTTCTTTGGGCATGGGGATTATTTTTTTTCCGCTGAGATACTGACCTGTTATGGAATTTTTGCATTTCATGAGCTTGTCAACCTTGCCCGCAAAGACGATATTTCCGCCGTTTACGCCTGCCTGCGGTCCTATATCGACTATATAGTCCGATGCAAGCATAGTATCCTCATCATGTTCAACAACTATAAGTGTATTTCCGAGGTCACGCAGTCTTTTAAGTGTTGCTATGAGTTTGTCGTTGTCTCTCTGGTGCAGACCTATGCTTGGTTCATCGAGGACATAAAGCACGCCTGTAAGTGATGAGCCTATCTGGGTTGCAAGGCGTATTCTCTGGCTTTCACCGCCTGAAAGAGTTCCCGATGAACGTGAAAGCGTGAGATATTCAAGTCCGACATTTCCGAGGAATCCGAGTCTTTCACGGATTTCCTTTATAATTCTTTCGGCTATGAAATTTTCATGTTCTGTAAGTTTAAGGTTACTGAAAAATTCAAGGCTGTTTTTTACGGACAAGTCTGTCAGTTCGCTTATATTTTTATTTCCGACAGTTACATGAAGAAATTCTTCTCTCAGGCGTTTTCCGTGACATTCGGGGCAGAGGATTTCGCTCATACATTCTTCAATTTCATTTTTTGAATATTCGCTGTTTGTTTCCCTGTAACGTCTTTCAAGGTTATTTATAATGCCTTCAAAAGGAGTATTATATTTACCTCCGCCGAGAGATTTTGGTCTTGTAAGTTCAATTGCTGTGTCTCCTGTTCCGTAGAGGAATATATTGAGCTGTTTTTCTGAAAGTTCCTTAACGGGTACATCAAGAGGTATGTCATATTTTTCGGATACAGCTTTGTAATACATTGTGGCTATTGAAGTTTCGTCAAGGCTGTTCCAGCCTGATGCCTTTATAGCTCCCTCCATGATTGAAAGTTCCCTGTTGGGAATTATCAAATCGGGGTCTATGCGTCTGAATACACCCAGTCCCGTGCATTTTGGACAAGCACCTATCGGATTATTGAACGAAAACATTACAGGTTCAAGTTCACCTATACTGATATTATGTTCAGGGCAGGCATAATTCTGTGAAAATATCATTGGTTCGCCGTCAATTACATCGACAAGAGCTATACCTTCGGTGAGTTTGAAAACTGTTTCAAGGCTGTCGGTAATTCTTGACTCAATGCCTTCCTTTACGATTATTCTGTCAACGACTACTTCTATGTTATGCTTTTTGTTTTTGTCGAGTTTAATGTCCTCGCTCAAATCGTACATTATCCCGTCAATGCGTACACGGACGAATCCGCCTTTTCTTAGGCTTTCGATTTCCTTCACATACTGACCCTTGCGGTTTCTTACAATAGGGGCGAGGAGCTGGAATTTTGTACCTTGCGGGAGATTCATAATTTTGTCCACCATCTGGTCTATGCTCTGCTGTGAAATCTCCCGTCCGCATATGGGGCAGTGCGGTATGCCTATTCTTGCATATAAAAGTCTTAGATAGTCATAAATTTCCGTAACTGTGCCGACTGTTGAACGTGGATTTTTGGAGGTGGTTTTCTGGTCAATCGAGATAGCAGGGGAAAGACCTTCTATGCTGTCAACATCAGGTTTTTCCATTTGTCCGAGGAACATTCTTGCATATGAAGAAAGGCTTTCGACATATCTTCTCTGACCGTCCGCATATATGGTATCAAATGCGAGGGAAGATTTTCCCGAACCTGAAAGACCTGTCATGACAATCAGTTTGTTTCTCGGAAGTTCAACATCTATATTCTTTAAATTATTTACTCTTGCGCCTTTTACAATAATTTTATCCGTCATTGGGTTTCACTCCTTAAAATATCTCTTGTTTCCATAAGGCAGAATCCGAGGAGATTTTTACCTTTCCAGTTGTATGGATTCTGAATATTTTCGGTATTTGCGGACATACCTATACCCCATATTCTGTCATAGGGGCTTGCTTCAACGAGTATTTTTTCATTTGTGGAAAGGAGAAATTCTTTAAGATTCTGATTCTGTGAAAATTTTGCGGTGTTTCCTTTTATGACGATATCTGTCTTTTTTGTGTTCCATATATTTTCGTCAAAATTTTTAATTTTTCTTCCGAGAGCCTTGTATACTGCGGGGTCAGCGGACTGCATTATTTTTTCATAGATTTCATTGTCACCGAATACAAGTGCTTTCTGTGACATCATATACTGTTCAGCCGTATGATACTGAATATTTTCAACTGTGAACCTGCATTCAAACCACTGGCTGAGGCAGTTTTTTCTGACATTTCCGTATTTTAAAGGCTTATGCCCCCAGAAAAAGAGGTATTCCTGTTCAGTTCCCTGTGCATACTGCTTCTGAATCATTTCGACTGAATATTTCATTTTCTTCCCTCCAGTTCCTTTATTTTGTCACGCAGATATGCAGCGTGTTCAAATTCGAGCATTTTGGCTGCATTTTTCATTTCTGCTGTAAGTTTTGCAATAAGTTCCTGTTTTTCCTTTGCGGAAAGTTTTTTATTTTCGGTTTTCTGTTTTACTTTTTCCTTTGAAGTAATTTCGAGGACATCATGCACGCCCTTGATGATAGTTTTCGGGACAATGCCGTGCTGCTTATTGTAATTCATCTGAATTTCACGGCGGCGGTTAGTTTCCATGATAGCCCTTTCCATTGAACCTGTAACGCTGTCAGCGTACATGATAACCTGTCCGTTTGAATTTCTTGCGGCTCTGCCTATGGTCTGTATGAGAGAAGTTTCACTTCGCAGGAATCCCTCCTTATCCGCATCGAGTATTGCAATAAGGCTTACTTCGGGTATATCAAGACCTTCACGCAGGAGGTTTATTCCTATGAGGACATCAAATTCACCGTTTCGCAAATCCTTTATAATTTCCATTCTCTCAATGGTATCAATATCGTGGTGCAGATATTTTGCCTTTACATTGAGATTCTGATAATATTCCGTCAAATCCTCCGCCATTTTTTTAGTGAGGGCAGTTATGAGGACTCTCTCATTTTTTTCAACACGCTTGTTTATTTCGGATAAAAGGTCATCAATTTGTCCGTCAGTAGGTTTAACTATTATTTCGGGGTCAACAAGACCTGTTGGACGGATAACCTGTTCAATGATTATATCGGTTTTTTCACGTTCAATCTGTGCAGGAGTGGCACTTACATACACAGCCTGATTGATATGTGCATTAAATTCATCAAAATTAAGCGGTCTGTTATCCATAGCGGAAGGCAATCTGAATCCGTAATCGACAAGAGTAGTTTTTCTTGCCCTGTCGCCTGCATACATAGCACGCACCTGCGGGAGTGTGACATGACTTTCATCGACTATGAGGAGAAAATCTTTCGGGAAATGGTCTAAAAGCGTCATGGGAGTGCTTCCCTTTGGTCTGCCTGAGAGTATTCTCGAATAATTTTCCACACCGCTGCAATAGCCTATTTCACGGAGCATTTCCATGTCATAATGTGTTCTCTGTTCGATTCTCTGAGCCTCTATGAGTTTGTTGTGTTTAGTGAAATAGTCAATTCTTTCAGCGAGTTCCCTGTCAATTTCGGAGAGGGCATTTTCGAGTTTTTCATCGCTTACAATATAGTGTGATGCAGGGAATATTGCCGCATGGGAAACGACAGCCTTTACTTCTCCTGTGAGTGCGTTTATTTCTGAAATCCTGTCAATTTCGTCACCGAAATACTCTACTCTTATTGCAGTATCATTTGACCTTGCGGGGAAAATTTCAACTACATCTCCACGCACTCTGAATTTATTTCTTTCAAAGCTCATATCGTTTCTTTCATATCTTATTCTTACAAGTTCATTGATTAAAACATCTCTCGGCTTTTCCATACCCTGTCTTACGGAAACCACCATTGAGCGGTATTCTTCCGGACTTCCGAGAGAATATATACATGATACGCTTGCAACGATTATAACGTCTTTTCTTTCAGCGAGGGCAGTTGTTGCGGAATGTCTTAATTTATCTATTTCATCATTTATTGATGAATCCTTTTCGATATAGCTGTCCGTACTGGGGACATAGGCTTCGGGCTGATAGTAGTCATAGTATGATACAAAATATTCAACGGCATTTTCAGGGAAAAATTCTTTAAATTCCGAGCATAGCTGTGCCGCAAGTATTTTATTGTGGGCGAGTACGAGTGTGGGCTTGTTTACATTTGCTATGACATTAGCCATTGTGAATGTTTTTCCCGAACCTGTAACGCCGAGGAGAATCTGTTCTTTTTTTCCTGCGAGGATATTGTCTGTAAGCTGTTTTATAGCTTTCGGCTGGTCGCCCGCAGGAGAATAGTCTGATACAAGCTTGAATTTATCCATTGAATAATACCCCCTGAAAATTAATCCTGAAATTTGATTCAATACAATTATAACATATACATTTAATAAAGTCAAACATTGCAAGAAAATGGCAAGCGGCATTTTTTATGCGGCTTGCCATAAAAATGTATTGACTTTTTGTGCGTTTTGTATTATAATATCTTGTATCAGCTTACTTTGAGATAAGTGCAAGGGTATCTCTTGCTATGAGGAGTTCTTCATTTGTAGGAACAATCCATACTTCAACCTTTGAATCAGGAGTTGAAATCTTTGTAAGTTTTCCTCTTATTGTGCGGTTGAGTTCCTTGTCAATCTTGATTCCGAAATAATCCATTTCAGAACAAGCACCCTCTCTTACTTCCCATGAATTTTCGCCTATGCCGCCTGTAAAGAGAACTGCATCAAGACCGTTCATGGCTGCTGCATAAGAACCGATATATTTTCTTATTTCGTATACGAGCATATCAGATACAAGCTGCGCTCTCTCGTTGCCCTCGTTTGCGGCTGTCTGAACATCACGGTTATCAGAACCTACGCCTGATACTCCGAGAAATCCTGATTTCTTGTTCATATATTCGCTCATTTCTGCGGGTGTAAAGCCGTGCTTGTCTGCTACGAATGTAACTGCTGAGGGGTCAACACAGCCTGTTCTTGTTCCCATTACAACACCGTCAAGAGGTGTGAATCCCATTGATGTATCAACGGATTTTCCGCCGTCAACCGCTGTTATTGAAGAACCGTTGCCGAGGTGACATGAAACGATTTTAAGGTCTTTGATGTCTTTTCCCATAGCTTCTGCGAGAGCGGCTGAAACAAATCTGTGTGATGTGCCGTGGAAACCGTATTTTCTTACATGAAGTTTCTCATAGTCATCATAGGGGAGTCCGAACATATATGCTTTTGCAGGCATTGTCTGGTGGAATGCAGTATCAAATACTACAACCTGCGGTACATTTGCGGGAATTACACTCTTGCAGGCTCTGAGGGCGAGTGCGTGAGCGTGATTGTGTACAGGAGCAAGTTCCCTGAGTTCGTCAATCTTGTCGATAACTTCATCGGTAACGAGTACAGACTTGTCAAATACGTCCGCACCCTGCACTATACGATGACCTACTGCGGAAATTTCGTCCATGCTGTCGATAACCTTTGCTTCGCTTTTTGTGAGAGCTTCAACAAGCTTCATGAAAGCCTCTGTATGTGTGGGGAATGAGCAGTCCTCATTGATTTCCCTGCCGTCAGCAGCCTTGTGTGCAATATGTCCGTCAATGCCGATTCTGTCGCAGTTGCCCTTAGCGAGAACACTTTCATCCTCCATATTGATAAGCTGATACTTGAGAGATGAACTTCCTGCGTTTACAACTAAAATAATCATTTGTTTCATTTCCTTTCAGATTAAAATTTGCAAAACTCTGCATATATAATTATATACTATTCCCGACAAATTGCAAGTGTTTTTTTGTAAATTTTCGGAAAACCAAAAAATAAAAGTAAATTTCTTAAATGAATTTGTGCATATAAGGCAAAAAATTACAAAAGTTCATTGATAAATAAAAAAAATATGTCTATCAGGTAAAAAAATTCTGAAACTTATTGAAATTTACGGAAAGAGGTAGTAAAATGAAAATCAGCGGAATGGTCTGCGAATACAATCCCTTTCATAACGGTCATCTTCATCATATCATGGAGACAAGAAAAAACGGCGCAACCCATATAGTTGCTGTCATGAGCGGCAATTTCGTCCAGAGAGGCGATGTCGCAATCATGGACAAGCATACCCGTGCAAAACTCGCTGTAAGGTCAGGCGTTGACCTCGTTATCGAACTGCCCGTTCAGTTCTGCCTGTCCTCAGCCGAAAATTTTGCCGCAGGCGCAATATATCTCCTCAATTCACTCGGCGCAGTGGAGGAACTTTCCTTCGGAAGTGAATGCGGTGATGTAGGTCTGCTCCTGAAAGCCCTCGATACCGTTGAAATGACCGCTGTTTCAAAGGCAAGCGTTATCCGCAGTATCATGGAAAAAGGCTATACTTTCCCGAAAGCCCTCAATTCGGTGATAAACGGCACTGACCCCGAAATCGCCTACCTCATAACCCAGCCAAACAATATGCTCGCCATAGAATACCTCAGAGCATTGAAAAAACTGGCATCTCCCATTGAACCGTTTACCGTGGAAAGAAAATCTGCCCAGCATGACAGCTCACAGCCCGTTGACGGTTTCGCAAGCGCAAGCTTCATAAGAGAAAATATCATGAAAAGAAGCGGCGGTTTCAGAATAGACAGATATACCCCGAAACTCTGGGCTGATACCATAAAAAATGACATCTCCGCAGGACGCATAGCTTCCCTCAAAAACCTCGAAAGAGTTATGCTGTATAAGCTCAGAAATACTTCTCCGCAGGAAATAGCTTCGGTGAATGATGTCGGTCAGGGTCTTGAATACAGGATTTTCAATTCAAGAAATGCCTCATCTTTCGAGGAACTTATCTATACCGTCAAGACAAAAAGATATACAATGGCAAGAATAAAACGCATCATGCTGTCTCTGCTTATAGGAATACACAAAGAAGACATGAACTGTATGCCTCCTTATGGACGCATACTTGCTTTCAATGACAGGGGACGGGAGATACTTGCATATGCTAAAAATTATGCATCAATTCCTTATGCCGCTTCAATAGCAAAACTTTCACACCTCAGTGAAACAGCAGGAAAATTTGCTGAACTCGAAGAAAAAGCCTCCGATGTATACGGTCTGGCTCTCGATGCAATAGGTTCGGCTCAGGACGACATAAGGGCAAAAATAATGTTGGATATGGAGTAAATAATGTTACATTTAAAGAAAATTGTTCAGGCAGCTTTTCTCACAGGAATTTTTACTGTCTCCCTTTCATCGTGCGGCACAACAAAAAGTACATATACATCAGCCGAAGAAGATTATGAATACAGCAGCGTTGAAGAACATGACAATAATGTCATCATGACAGTTTCCGCCGGTGAATACATTCCCACACAGACAACTGCCGTTCAGGTACAGACCGAAAAAGAATCACAGACCGACAGCTTCGTGTATGAGGCAGGTACACGTTCAGGTACGGGTATTTCAAGAAAGCCGCCCGAAGGCTATGAACTTCCCGATAAAAAACAGCTTGACTTTGAAACTGTCCTCCAGCGTCCCGAACTCCCCACAGGCTGCGAGGTTACTGCCCTTGACCAGACTTTGCAGTATTTCGGCTTTGATATTGACAAAGTCGAACTTTGTGAGAAATTCTTGGAAATAGACCTCGATGCCTTTTACAGCATGGACAATGCCTATGTAGGCGACCCCTATTCCGAATATGGTTACGGCTGCAATGCACCTGTCATAACAAATACTGCTGATGATTATTTCGGATATTTAGGCTCTGACTGGAAAGCACACAATATCACAGGTGCGGATTTTAAGGACCTTTTCTATCAGATTGCCGAGGGCAGACCCGTCATTGTATGGGTAACTCTCGACCTTATGGATACTGATGACCCGATTTTCCAGTATACTTCAAAGAGCGGAGATGATATGTATTTTACAAATCTCCAGCACTGCGTTACTATTTACGGTTACGACAAGGAAGAAAAAATTATCTATACCGCTGACCCCATGAAGGGTAATGTTGAATACGGTATGGAACAGTTTGAAAGAGTCTATGAGGATATGGGAAAACAGGCTGTTGTCCTCTGGGGGCATGACGATACCAAGGGACAGGATTTGAGTTCCGATGAGGAAAAAGACGCTTACCTCGAAAAAATGAAAAACGCCCGCCTCGCTAAAAAATCCCACTACCTCTCAGTTGCAAGCGGCAACGAAGAACCCGAAACTGAAGAAGTTACAGAAGCCCCCACCGAAGCTCCTACTGAACCGCCTACTGAAGCTCCCACCACTGCTCCCGAAACTACTGCTGTCACTACAACAGTTACTTCTGCTAAAACTACTGCTGTATCCACTTCCGCTAAAACTACTGCCGGAACTTCCGAAAAAACTACTGCTGCTAAAACTACTTCCGCAAAAACGACAACAAAAACTACTGCCACAAAAACTACCACAACAAAAACTACTGCTGTTTCAACTACTGTAAGTACATCTGTCGTTACTACCGTAACATCTACTGCCATAAGACTTTTCGGAATAAAAATAAGATGATATGATTAAAAGTGTAATATTTGACCTCGACGGAACTTTAATAGATTCAATGAAAATATGGTATGAAATTGACAGAAATTTCCTCACTGAAATGGGCGTTGAAAATATCCCTGACGGTATTTCTGAAAAAATGAAAACTCTTACCATTGAAAAAGCTGCGGACTATTTTATCAGAAAATTCAATTTTGATGTTTCTCCCGAATATATCATAAACAGAATAAGGGAACTCGTCCGCATTGAATATGAACAGAATATCCCCCTTAAACCTTATGCAAGGGAACTGCTTGAATTTCTGAAAGAAAAAAATATCCCCTGCGGTATTGCTACCGCAACTTACCGCTCTCTCGCAGAATCCGTCCTCAGAAGATGCGGTATATACGATTATTTTGAATTTATTCTCAACGATACCGACTACCCGAAAGGAAAAAAATGTCCCGATATATTTTTCGGTGCTGCCGAAAGACTGGGAACTGCCCCTTGTGATACGCTTGTCGTTGAGGATTCGCTCCATTCCATAAAAACTGCCGTGGAAGCAGGTTTCCCGACTGCCGCAGTATATGAGGAAACCGCTTTCAGGGAAGAAGAAGAAATTAAAAAAACTGCCGATATGTATTTTGATTCACTTGAAGATATTATCGGTCTTTTCGGAGAATGATATAATGAAAAAAGTAATGGTCGGCATGAGCGGCGGAGTTGACAGCTCCGCTGCTGCCATGCTTTTAAGAGAACAGGGCTACGATGTCACAGGCGTAACTCTTAAAATGTTTTCAGATGAAGATATAGTTCAGGCGCAGAAAGAAGGTAAAACCTGCTGCGCCCTTTCTGACGTTCTCGATGCAAGAAGTGTCGCTCACAGACTTGGTTTTGAACATATAGTATTCAATTTCAAGGACTGTTTCAGGGAAAATGTAATGCAGAACTTTGCAGACAGTTATCTCTGCGGTCAGACCCCTAACCCCTGTATCGACTGCAACAGATATGTAAAGTTTGATAAGATGCTCCGCCGTGCAATCGAACTTGAATTTGACTACATCGCAACAGGTCACTATGCAATTAATGAGTATGACGGAAATTCAGGGAGATATCTCCTCAAACGCCCCAAAGACAGGTCAAAAGACCAGACATATGTACTCTATTCCCTTACACAGTTTCAGCTTGCACATACTCTCTTTCCGCTCGGAAATCTCGAAAAGTCACAGGTCAGAATCCTCGCAGAAAATGCAGGGCTTGTAAATGCTGACAAGCCTGACAGTCAGGATATATGTTTCGTCCCTGACGGAAATTATGCCGAATTTATAAGGAAATTTTCGGGAATCTCCCCGAAATCGGGAGATTTTACCGATATGGACGGCAATATTCTCGGAAAACATAAGGGTATTATAAATTATACAGTCGGTCAGAGGAAACATCTCGGAATATCCCTCGGAAAACCTGCATATGTCGTCAGAAAGGATATTGAAAAAAATACAGTCGTTCTCGGTGACGAAAAAGATTTGTATACAAATATCCTCCATGCCCGTGATGTGAATTTAATATCTGTCCCCGAAATTTCCTCACCTATGAGAATAACGGCAAAAACAAGATATTCCCAGAAAGATTCACCTGCCGTTCTGTCATACAAGGGTGACGGTATATATACAGTTGAGTTCGATAATCCGCAGAGAGCCGTCACAAGCGGTCAGGCTGTCGTTTTCTATGACGGTGATATTGTAGTAGGCGGAGGAACTATTATTTGATTATGAAATATGAAAAATTGAATGATAAAATATTCGTCTGCACAAGCGATGACCATACTTTCGGGACTGATGCTTTTCTCCTCGCAGATTTTTCACAGTATAAAAGAAAGGATAAAGCCTGTGACCTCGGCACAGGCTGCGGTATTATTCCGCTTATCATGCAGAGACATGACCCTCCGCAGATAACCTATGCCGTGGATATTCAGGAGGGTGCAGTTGAACAGTTAAAGCTCGGTATCGAAAAAAGCAATGTGAATACTATCGTCCCCATATGTGCGGATTTGAAAGAATTATGGGAAAATGCCCCTGTCGGTATGCTTGACCTTGTTACCTGCAATCCCCCGTATAAAGCATCAAATGCAGGCATTGAAAGCTTCCTCACTCCCCACAGAATCGCAAGACATGAAATATTATGCAATATTGATGATGTTTGCAGAAGTGCCGAAAAATTACTGAAATTCGGCGGCAGACTCTGTATATGCAACCGCCCCGAAAGACTTGCGGACGTTATTTCAGCTATGAAAAACCATAATATCGAACCAAAACGCCTGCGTTTCGTTTCAAAATCCCCTGAAAGCCCTCCGTGGCTTTTTCTGATAGAGGGCAAAAAAGGCTCTAAGCCTTTCATGCAGATTATGCCGCAGCTTTATATCTATAATTCAGTCGGTTTCACGGAAGAAATTCAGGATATGTACAGTACAGGAGAAAATTTATGACATTATATATCATAGGTACACCTATCGGAAATATGGAGGATATAACTCTGCGTGCATTGCGTATGCTCAAAGAAGTTGATTTCATATGTGCGGAGGATACAAGAGTTACAGCTAAAATACTTAACTATTTTGATATTAAAAAGCCTCTTGTAAGTTTTCATGAACACAGCAGTATGAATGATGCTATGAATATTATCGGCAGAATATTAAACGGCGAAAACTGCGGTATCGTTACTGATGCAGGTATGCCATGCATTTCAGACCCCGGACAGGTACTTGTAAAGCTTGCCCACGAAAATAATATCCCTGTAAGAGTGATTCCGTCAGCTACGGCTGTAACATCTGCGGCGGCACTTTCGGGAATGAAAATACAGCGTTTCACTTTTGAGGGATTTCTGCCTGTCGCAAATAAGGAACGCTCTGAAAGACTTGAACTTCTCAGAAATGAAACTGCTGTTATGATTTTCTATGAAGCTCCGCATAAGCTTAAAAAAACCCTTTCGGATTTGAAAAATTTTTTCGGCGAGGACAGAAATATTTCAGTCTGCCGTGAACTGACTAAAATTTATGAGGAAACACTTATTTTCACATTGAAAACTGCCTGCGAATACTACGAAACACATGAGCCAAAAGGCGAGTTTGTCCTTGTAATCGAGGGCAAAACAGACAGTCAGGAATCAGATATAAGTATCGAACAGGCTCTTGAACAGGTAAGAAAATTAATCGGAATGGGCGAAAAACCGACCGATGCCTGCAAAGCTGTCGCTAAGGAAACAGGTTTCAGAAAAAGTGAACTGTATTCAAAACTGCAATAAAAAATCCCCGAAAAGGGGATTTTTTATTATATAAGTCTTGTAATCTGATAGGCAAATTCATAGGGGTGTTCGTATATGAGAAGATGTGAACTCTCTTTTATGCCTACTGCCCTGAAACGTATACCTGCCTCCTTAGCCTGTTCCCTGTACCACTGGGCAAGTCTGGGTGCAAAAAGAGAGCCTGGTCTTGCATAGATATATGTGAGCGGAACTGTGAGGTCTGACATGAAATCCCTGTTGTCCTGCAATTTCATTGATTCAAAAAGTTCCGCTATAATTTCTTCGTTACACTCGGACATAACATTTCTGAGGAATTTATCTGCCACAAAAAACGGTGCATATTTGAGCTTAGGTGCAACGCCTTTCATGAAATCTCTTGCTACTTTTTTAAAACTGCTGTTTTCGGCTTTTTTCATGGCTTTAATGTCATATTTACCCTTGTCAAGTCCGAGATTCCAGTTTTCGTCATTAAGCTGTCTGGGTGTCATATCGCATAGTACGAGCTGTTTAAGTTTGTCACAGCCGTATTTTTTAACATATGTCATGGCAACGCCTGCGCCCATTGACCAGCCGAAAAGAGTTACATTTTCAAGCGAAAGACCTGTAATGAGTTCATTTAAATCATCAGCAAGCATTTCCATAGTGACAGGATTTGAATTTGAATAACGGCTGTTGCAGTGACCTCTGTGGTCATAGGTGATACATCTTGCCTTTTCCGAAAGAACTTCAAGGGGCTTTTCAAAGACACGGTGATTGCTTGTAACACCATGCATCATGACAAGGGTATCTTTACCTTTTCCTGTATCCTCATAGTATAGTTTTGTTCCGTCTGAAAGAGTAAAATACATAAAACAATACCTCTCTTTTCTGATTTTATATATTACATTATAACTTTTTTTACATTTAATGTCAATGATTAATTTATTAATTTTCCGTAAAATATGAAATTCCGCAGACGAAATATAATCGCCTGCGGTTTATTCCTGACCTGATTTACTTTTGTATAAGATCCATTATCATAGGCTGAGCCATTTTCATAACAGCTGCCATAGTTGACATGACTATTGAAAGAATAATCTGTGCATAGGCAAAATTTCTGATGTTTTGATTCGGGTGACAACGCTTTACATTTATCGCCATGAAAATTCCTACAAAAGGTATGCAGAAAAGCAGTCCGTACTTTAAGTACTCCGAAAATTCTACCTGATTAGCGTTCATTTCAATATTTTTTTCTTCCATTTTTAAAATCCTCCATGATTCAAATTATTTTCAAGCACCTCCATTGTGCTTACATTTATATATTCGTTTTATTACATAAAAAAGGGACATCAATTTTAAAAAAATTCAGGCAATTACAGTTGACAAAAAACTTATAAAATGATATAATGTTTGTATTGTAAATTATGCACAATCGTAATATACTGAACTTGTTCAAAATGCAAAATATTTTATTGTGAGGGTAGACTATGAGTATATTCACAAAAATAGCCGATACTATTTCAGGCGGTCTTTTCAGGTTCATAGTCCTGCGTAATTTAAAAGGTCCGGAAAATACTGAAAATCTTAAAGATGATATCGAAAAACTCCTCAAACTTGAAACCCGTATTTCCGAACTCGAAAAATTATGCAGCGATGTCAAAAATATTCCCGAAAAAGATACCACCGAAAAATCGGAAGAAAAAATTATTGATACAGATAAATTCGCAACCAAACAGGAAGTTATGATGAGTATTAAAAAACTCATCGAGGAAATAAATAAAAAAGATGCCGCCGCCGAATACAAGGAAAAAATTGACATTCTCACCGCCGCAAACAATTCCCTTGTAAACGAAAATGCAGGGCTTCGCTCCCAGATAGACGACATAAAAAACGATCTGGAAAAATTAAGCTCTGTCATACTTGCAGGCGAAAACCATAACACAGATGAATCCTCCGAAGCAGATGACGAAACTGCCAGAAAATCTGAACTCTCTGAACTCTCAGTCAGCGAAACTATCGACCTTTTCATGATAAGCGGTTCAAAAAATAAAATTATGGTAAATTCTTCTGTTTCTTCCGTAAGGGATTATATGAAAAATGTCCTCAATTTCGATAATATCGAGGAATGTCTTTCAGACTGCAAGGACCATGAGGGCTTTTCATCTTTCAGGGAAAGTTTCAATACCTTTTCAAAAACTATCGAACAGAAAGCAAAGGAACTTGCAATTATGCTCGAAGATTTCAAGAAAGAAGATATTTCTCCCGAAATTACCATATCACTTTTCAAAATAATATCCGCCTATATAATTGAACGCTGGATTCCCGTTATATTCAGACTGATAAATGAAAAACGTGACGAAAAATATATCCGTCTCCTTAAAGCTGTCAATGAATATCTCGAAAAATCAGGGGTTTACACATACAATAAACTCAGAAAAGGTCAGCCTGTAACCGATGAATCACTTGACTATTTCATAATTACAAGATGCCCCTCATTATCTGAAAATATGAACGACAAAGTAAAGGAAATACGCCTTTTCCCATACTGCATAAACTATATGGAATACGGCGAAAAAGCTGTTCATCATACTATGGGCAACGCTGAAATATATTCTGCGGAGGAAAAAATATGAAGAAATTTATCTCGGCTGCCGCTGCAATTTTAACTGCGGTCTGCTGTATAACATCTTGTTCCGATACAAGTAACAGCTCATCTGAACCAAGTTCATCGAGCAGAGTAAGACAGAAAAGAGTAAGTTCATCGAAAATTGATGAAAATATAATAGGAACATGGAAAAATGATTTCAACGGCTATCGTTTTCAGGAGGACAGAAATGTTTCCCTTTTAATGGATTTTTCTGATACCGTACATTTTACAGATGACGGAAAATTAATCGCCAACGAACAGGAAATCTCAGGCGATATGCTCACAGTGGAAAATAATACCATTACTGCTAAAATTGACCTTGAAAGCCTTGAAGAACCTGCAACGGTTCTCGTTCTTGAAAGAATTGACGGAAAAAATACAAGTGACGGTCTTGACGGAAAATATTCAATGACTGACGGAACTTATAAAAAAGCTATTGCCTCGAATTTTGGTCTTTCTCCCGAACAGACAAATGTTGAAGTAGATGTCAGGGGCGAAGAATTTGATATTACTGTCGTGAATTACTGCCTCTATGAAACAAATGACGGAAAGCTTGAACTTTTCAGCGAGAATATGGACTACGTTGACGAAAATGCAAATTCTGTTTTCTATGAATATTCAATAGAGGGAGATACTCTCACTATGACTTACGAAACAGGTGATCAGGAAGTGTATAAAAAGGTTGAGGAAGATTAATATGAAAAAAATTCTCATTGCTTTAACTCTTTGTCTGTCTTTATCATGTATTTATTCCTGCTCTGACAAACCACAGGAAAGTGCTTCTTCTGAAATTGCTGAAACTTCTTCTGAAACTGTCAGTGAATCAGCCCCTGACAGAACTGTCAACGACTATGAAAACGGAGTTTTAGTCGGTCAGTGGAAAAATGAACAGACCAATATTATGACTTTTAATGAGGACGGCTCTGTTGATTCAATAATGGACGTTTCAGCCATTATGCACTTCACCGAAAATAAAACCCTTATGCTTGATAAAAATGAAATCGCATCTGATTTTATAAATTATGACGGTTCAACTCTCGATGTTTCCTATGTGAATGAAGAAACGGGCGAAAAAATTCAGCTCCTCCTCCTTGAAAGAAAAAATAAGGAAAATCAGGACAATTTCAACGGAATATATGAATTGAAAGGCGGTCAGCTTTACGATTCACTTTCCGCAAACCTCAATACAGAAAAATCAGGTTCTTCTCTTGATTTGATAATAAATGACAGTTCATGCCTGCTCTATGTAAATAATACCTGCTCATACTCTCAGGACGGAGATATTATTGACTTTACAGGAATTAATGCCCCTTTTAAAACTCAGAAACATGGTGACTGCTATTTTGTCCTTGACGGGGATACCCTCACAATAATAAATGATTTTGACGATACAAAGACTGTCTTTGAAAGAGTTAAACAATCTATGAGTTCATAAAATCAATAAGCCCCGAAAAAAGTGTAAGTGCTATTTTTTCCTGATATTCCTCAGTATTCAGGAGAGATGCTTCCTCAGGATTTGACATAAAGCCACATTCTGCCATTACTGTGGGATTTTTACTGTAATAGCAAAGGAATAATTCTTTTCCGCAAAGTTTTATTTCTCTTGTGTTGTCAGGCTGTAAAAGATTTACAAAACTGCTCTGCAATGAACGTGCAAGGCGTTCATTGTTTCTGTTTGATGCTGAATAGAACATCTGCGCCCCGTGATATACGGGGTCTGTGAACTGGTTCTGATGTATCGACAGACAGATGCAGTTTTTATTTTTGTTGAATATTTCGAGTCTGTTGTCCATATCAGAACTTTTCTGGTTTGCTATTCCCTCGATACCCTCATCATGTATGGAGCGGTCGCTGTCTCTTGTCACTTCAACAGTATAGCCTGATATTTCGAGCAAATCACGCAGTCTTAACAGTATGCTCAGGTTTATGCCTTTTTCAGGCACACCGTCCGCAGATGTACAGCCGCCGTCTATTCCGCCGTGACCTGCATCGAGGACTATAACAGGCGGTTCTTCATCAAATGGTGAAAAAACGGAAACGGCATTTTTTTCTGCCCTTTTTGAAAGGACTGAAACTGCACTTATTGTAAATACAGTGCAGCAGAGAAATATAATGCTTCCTGCGATATGTTTTTTAATATTTTTCATGAAAATTCCCCCTTATTTCTTCAAATATATTCCTGATGCGATGAAAATATTCATTATGTCAATAAGTTAGCTATAAATAATATTAATATTCTTGGATATACAGGGATATATTTAAGTTAGTAAATTATAACAAATTGTAGTGTTAAAAATATCACAAAAGCAATAATTTATGAGAAAATAAGCGGATTTTCTTGACATAAATTTTGTTTTATGATACAATTACTTTTACAGACAATAATATATTTGTAAGGACATATTTTATTTTTTTAAATAAAAGTTAGATTTTTCTAACTATGAAGGAGATTTTGTTATGAAGAAAAATTTCATCAATATTGCTGTATGCTCCGCTGTAATGCTCGCAGCCGTTCCGTTTGCGGCAAGTGCAGAGGGCGAAACCGAGACAACCGAAACAAATAATCTTGTGTACGGTACAATGAATATCCCCTATGCCGAATTTTATGCGGCTGAAATAGAAAATGCTTATGCAGTAGACGCAGTTTCGTCTGCTACGGCTAATAAATGGAAAGGCAATAATACAGGTTCAGTAGGTGAGGACGGTACATGGCAGAACGGCGGACTTGTCGCAGGTACTTACAATGATGACAACGGAACTATTTTAGGTGTTAATTATCCTGTTGAGGTATCGGCACAGGACGTTGAATATCTTACGGAAAATTATGGTTTTGCACCTGTTGAGGAAAAACCTGTTGCATATAAGAAAGTTACAGTAAAGGATAATGTGATTGATGTTTCAAAGGTGGAAGATACAGATGAAGTAAAAACTGTTGACGGAAATGTAACTGTTGCCACACAGTCAAATTACGGAGACTATCAGTTTACAGTAGAGGGATTCCCGACAGAATGTGACTATTACGGTGTTATTTTCAATACAGAGGAGGGCAAATCCTATGCACTCCGTCATCTTGAAAATATATGGAGAAACGGTTCTTTCTCATGGTCAGCAGGATTCAAGACCACTGAAAGCCACGGAAATACACTTAAATATGATAATTTTGTCGATTCAATGGGCAAACACATAACAAGCGTTACATATATCCTCCTTGACGGATATTATACCGTAAATACACCTTCCGCATATATCCCGATAAAATTTGAAGGCGGAGTAACCGCAGAAGACAGCACTTCAGGAAAGGGTACAACAACATATGCACTCACAGGACTTCCCGATGATTTCAGTGTTTCCGCAAGTGCAGGCGAAGGATTCACCACAGAGGATGGAACTATATCATATGAAAATGCACTCCCCGGAACATATACAATAACTGTATCCGATACAAACGGAGTGTATGCTGACTTGGTAGATACATTTATACTTTCAACAGATGATATTCCTGTCGCATATAGTGACGGAAAACTTGTAACTGCTGAAAACTTCACAGATGACGATTCTGCAAACTTCATCAAGAATATCACTTCCGTTGAAGTAAACGGTACTGAGTACAGAACAGGCAGACGTGGAGTTACTATTGTGCAGCCTGACGGTACAATTGATTTTGAAGCCAAAAGCGGAGAAAACAACGTATTTGACGGTTCAGGAAATTATACAATAAAAGTTAATTCAACAGGCTATAACAATTCCTTTGAGACAGCAATTGAAAATACTTCCGCTGAAACTACCACCACAACAGAAGATGCATCTTCCGAAACTACTACTACAACAAAGGCAAACAGCAGTTCAAGCAGTTCATCATCATCTTCATCAAAAACATCAAGCACAAGCAGTTCAAAAAGTTCAACAGGTTCGACAGGTTCAACCGGTTCAAAGGCAAGCGCATCAGGCGACAGCCCCCAGACAGGCGTTGCAGGAGCTGCAATTCCCGCAGCAGTGCTTGCACTCGCAGGAACAGCCGCAGTTATTTTCAGAAAGAAAAATGACTGATTGAAAGGCAGATAATTTAATTTAAAATATGACCTCTGCGGATAATTTTTGTCCGTAGAGGTCAATTACTGAAAGGAGATATTTATGCTTTACCTTGCCGCATTATTTGTAAGTTTGTTTATAGTATTCTTCTGTGACGAGGCATTAAAGAAAAGACCGTATTTATTCTACATAACAGGAAGTATCATCACCATAGCAGTTATAACAGTTTCACAGCTTGTAACAAATCATACAATAACAATAGAAAGTGAATTTGTGACAAAATATCTCATAGGAATATTTTCAAAGGGAGCGTTTGCAGGAGCGTTATGGAGCGTAGTAATGTGGGCAGGAGCGTTGCCGACAGGGTCAGCCCTCATAAAAAAGATAATGCCCATAAGAGGAGAATTATCTATATTTGCGGCAGCAATAACCTTGTCTCACGCAGTTACATACAGCATAACGTACATCAAGAGATTTATGCTGAATATGGAGCATGACAGACCCCTTACATCTGATTTTATAATAACAAGCCTTGTATGTATAGTATTAATGATTATAATGATACCGCTTACTGTGATGTCATTCAAGGCAATAAGAAAAAAGATGAACGCAAAAACGTGGAAAAAAATTCAGAGAGCCGCATATATATTCTATGCGCTGATATATATACATATCATGGTATTATATGTTCCGCAGGCTAAAAACGGCAATACTGAAAAATTTTTCAGCATAATAGTTTATAGCATAGTATTTATAGGCTATGCAGTATTTAAAATCGCAAAAGTATACATCAAAAAGAATAAACCGCAGAAAACAGGTTTTGTCTATGCAGCTTGTTCAGCAGCGGTACTTCTTCTCACAACAGGTGCAGGTATAACTGCATACGGAAAAGCACCCGAAAGAAAAATCCCTGAAAAACAGCCTGAAACATCTGCGGTCACAACAACTGTTTCAACTGAAAGCCCCACCGAAAACAATACAACTGTACTGACCTCCGCTGAAACTACCACGGTTTCAAGCGTAATTGAAAACAATGAAACAACTGCCGTAACATCATCTGAAAATAATGTGACATCTGCCGCAGATACGAAAATTTCCGAGGAAAAATCCACCGTTGCGGAGGAAAATACAGAAGATACCGTGACAACTGCCGCTCCCGAACAGTCGGAAAAAAATGATACTCCCGAAAATAATGAACAAAACAAAGAAGAAAATAAAGACGAAAATCAGGAAGAAAATAAAAATGAATCTCAGGAAAACAAACCCGAAGAAAATCAGGAAAATAATGATACTCCCGTACAGGAAGAACCTCAGCCCGAACCACAGCCCGAACCCGAATATATTTACAATAACGGAACATTTGAAGGTACAGCCTTTGGATATGCAGGAGATATTCACGTCACAATAACAATTGAAAATGATGTTATAACAAGCATTTCAGCATCAGCCGACGCAGATGCAGATGACGGAGATTATTATTTTGATGCGGAAGCATATGTTTTACAGCAGATAAGAGATAATAACAGCGCAGATAATATAGATGCCTGCTCAGGAGCAACATTCAGTTCCGAAGGACTTATAAACGCCGCAAAACAGGCACTTGCATCTGCAAAGAAATAAAATAAAGCCCGAAAGATATTTTCTTTCGGGCATATTTTTTCAGATACCTGATAATTTTTCACGCATGACATGAGTTTCGAGGTCTGCGTATCTTGTAGGAATGGGGATATGGCTTTCTTTTTCGGTAAGCTTCAAAGTCAGTTCAGCAGCCGTATCGAGGGATATATTATTGCCGACCGATACAAATACAGGCTTTACATTGTCATGGGTGCGGAGAGTTCTGCCGTATACTTTGCCGTCAATGACAATATCCGTGAAACTTCCTGCGGTATTTTCAGGGAATATGAAATCTGTTTTTTTATCCACACGGAAATAAGTTTTTGCAACGCCTATTGTGGGCTTATTGAGGTAAAAAGATGCATGGGAGGCGATACCCATATTTCGTGGGTGGAGGTAGCCGTTTCCGTCAAACATATAGATATCAGGGATATTTTCGAGTAATTTAACAGTTTCGAGGACGAGGGGGAGTTCACGGAATGCGAGGAATGACGGGATATAAGGTACAGTTATTTCACCGCTGAAATATTTTTTTTCAATTATTTCGTGGGTATCCATGTCGATAACCACGATACAGCATACAGCAAATTCCTTGTCGTCCCTGTTCCAGTAAGCGAGGTCAACGCCTGCGACAGTTTTCAAATCGGAGATATTAAAATTATTTTCAAGGGATAATTTATTCCTGAAATTTTCCTGTATCTGAGCAAATTTAATTTTCATTTCATCAATATTCATATTATCACCAAAAATAATCCCCTGCTTTGAGGCAGGGGATAAAAATTACTTAAATACTGCGAGGAGGAATCCTGCGGCGATTGCAGAACCGATAACGCCTGCAACGTTAGGACCCATAGCGTGCATGAGGAGGAAGTTTGAGGGATTAGCCTTCTGACCTTCCATCTGAGATACACGGGCAGCCATAGGAACGGCTGAAACGCCTGCCGAACCGATAAGGGGATTAATTTTTCCGCCTGAGAGCTTGCACATAATCTTTCCGACTAAAAGTCCGCCGACTGTTGAGAATGCGAAAGCTGTAAGACCGAGAACTATGATTTTAATAGTTTCGAGGGAGAGGAATCTGTCAGCGGCAGTAGTAGCACCTACTGAAATTCCGAGGAATACTGTTACGATGTTCATGAGAGCATTCTGAACAGTATCGGAAAGTCTTTCAGTAACGCCACATTCTCTCCAGAGGTTTCCGAGCATGAGACAGCCAACGAGTGGAGCAGTTGAGGGGAGGAGGAGTATAACGAATGATGCAACGATAATCGGGAAGATAATTTTTTCAGTTTTTGAAACAGTTCTTGTCTGTTCCATTTTGATTTTTCTTTCTTTTTCGGTAGTGAGGAGACGCATGAGAGGCGGCTGAATCATGGGGATAAGAGCCATGTATGAATATGCCGCAATAGCGATAGGTCCGAGGAGTTCGGGAGCGAGTCTTGTTGTGAGGAATATAGCGGTAGGACCGTCAGCACCGCCTATGATACCGATAGATGCAGCCTGTTCGCCTGAGAATCCGAGGCATACAGCTCCGAAGAATGCGAGGAATACGCCCATCTGGGCAGCCGCACCGAGCAGGAGGCTTTTAGGATTTGAAATAAGAGGACCAAAGTCAGTCATAGCACCTACGCCCATGAATATGAGTGAGGGATAAACGCCTGCCTTAACGCCTATGTAGAGGATATCGAGCAGACCGCCGTGAGCCATTACAGCACCGTAGCTGTGATAATCTGCGTGTTCGGGGTTGAGGAAGTTGTCCCACAGTTCGGGGTGATAGAGGGCATCTTCCGAGCCTGCACCGAAATATGAAAGGTTTACGAGCAGACAGCCGAAAGCTATTCCGACAAGCAGGAGCGGTTCAAATTTTTTAACGATTCCGAGATAGAGAAGAACGCAGGCAATACCAATCATTATGAGGTTCTTCCAGCCGCCGTCAACGAAAAAGCTTTGAAATCCCGAATCAGTCCAGAGAGTTTGAAGGGTTTCAAGAATATCCATATTGCCCTCCTTATGCTATAACGACAAGCGGTGCGCCTGTATCGACAACAGCACCCTTGCTTGTAATTACCTGAGCGACAGTGCCGTCTTTGGGAGCTACAATTTCGTTTTCCATTTTCATAGCTTCGAGGATAACGAGTATCTGACCGGCTTTTACGGTGTCACCCTGTTTAACGTCTACTCTTATGATATTGCCGGGCATGGGTGAATTTACTGTTTCACCTGCTGCGATATTTACGGGTGCGGCAGGAGCAGGGGCAGGTGCAGCGGCAGGAGCGGGAGCAGCAGGTGCAGCCGCAGCAGGAGCGGCAGGAGCAGGTGCGAGAGCCTCATATTCATCGAGAAGAACGGCTTTTCCGTGTTCAACTTCAACCTCATAGGTTTTGCCGTTGAGAGTTACTTTATATTTCATTATTTTTTGACCTCCTTAATGGAAATAAAATGAAGTTCGTTAAGTGGTTTCTGCATTTTATCTGCAACGATAGCCATAATCATAGCGGCTTCCTTGTCGGAAACATTATAAATTTTAACATGACCGGCAGAACCGGGGGCAAGTTTTTTGGGAGCAGGAGTAATGGGGAGGGGATTTTCCTCGACTTGTTTTTTAGTATCCTCCATAGCCTTTTTAGCTTCTGCGGCAGCTTTTTCGTCTTTTCCCTTAAAATATGCGCCCGTACCGTAAAGTACGCACATAAGGAGAATAAGTCCGAAGAATACGACACAGTATCCGAAAATGGCAGTACCGCCTGCCTCGCCTATGGAGAGTTCACGGAGGAGATAAGTATATTCGGGTAACATATTAAACCTCCTTACATAGCCTCAATAGTATAAACGGCTTCATTTTCCTCTTTAGCCTTGCGGTCTTTAAGGAATTTAAGAGTCTGGTCGGGATAGCAGATATAGCTCATGATATCTTCCTCACTGCGGCAGAGTTCACCGAGTTTTTCCTTAGCGTCGGTAAATTCTTCGCCTGTACGTTTGCAGTCCTCGATACGGCAGTCAACGGGCTGGGCATCACCGAGGACTTTTTTGCTGAGAGCCTCATCAATGGGAGCGGGGGGATTACCGTATTCGCCCTTGATGTAGTTCTTTACTTCCTTGGAGATATTCTTGTATCTTTCGCCCACGAGGACATTTGTAACAGCCTGATTTCCGACCATCTGTGAGAGGGGAGTAACAAGCGGAGGATATCCGAGGTCAGCTCTTACCTTGGGGATTTCAGCGAGAGCGGCATCGAACTTGTCCATAGCGTGCATATCGGTAAGGTTTGCAATCATATTTGAGAGCATACCGCCGGGGACTTTATATACAAGAGCCTGAGCATCGGTAGCAAGGCTTTTGGGGTTAATCTGACCGTTGTCGATGTATTTCTGCTTTACGGGTTTGAAGAAATCGTTTACTTTATTTATAATTTCCTCGTCAAGACCTGTATCAATGCCGTACTGTTTGAGGGCATAGAACATTGTTTCGGTAGCGGGCTGTGAAGTACCGCCTGAGAAGCATGAAGCAGCGCAGTCGATAACGTCAATACCTGATTCAATAGCCTTGGTGAGAGTCATATAAGCCATACCTGTTGTGCAGTGGGTATGGAGAATGAGAGTCATATCACCGATAGCGTCTTTTATGCCCTTGATAAGATGTTCAGCCTCATAGGGGGACATAGTGCCTGCCATATCCTTGAGACAGATTGTATCGAATCCCATATTTTTGAGTTCCTTGCACATTTCGATATATTTATCAACAGTATGTACAGGGCTTTGAGTATAGGAGATACAGCCCGAAGCGACAGTATTTTTTGTGGCATATTTTTTAGTTGCAGCGAGAGCGGTTTCGATATTTCTGAAATCGTTGAGAGCGTCAAAGATACGGATAACATCAATACCGTTTTTGATTGAGAGCTGTATAAATTTTTCCACAACGTCATCATGATAGTGTTTGTAGCCGAGAAGGTTCTGACCACGCAGAAGCATTTGGAGTTTTGTATTTGGGAGATTTTTGCGGAGATTGCGAAGTCTTTCCCAAGGGTCCTCACCGAGATATCTGAGACATGAGTCGAATGTAGCACCGCCCCAGCACTCTATTGAGTAGTAGCCTGCCTTATCCATATCGGAGAGGATATCCTCATAATCCTTGTAGGGCAGTCGTGTTGCCATAAGTGACTGCTGGGCATCACGCAGAACGGTTTCGGTCAATTGAACTTTTTTCATGAACAAGCCTCCTGAATAATAAATATTTGTAGCTGAGAGTAAAACACTCCATAAATCCATACATTTTCTATTATATCACAATAAAATACAAATTTCTACTGTTTTTTAAAAAAATTATTTTTTACTTATATATTTCATATCTGTATTTTATGATTCAATTTTTCTGCAATGCGGAAAATGTTTACAGATTGGTAAAAACAGGTTAAATTTCGGAATTTCCCTTGACAAATGCGTATAAAATATTTATAATTAACCCATACTGATAAGAAAGGAAGGTGAATTTCATGTTCGCAATAAGTAAAAATCTCACGACAATTTTATACGCACAAAAACCAAAGCATGAAGTTTGCCTGCATATCGTTTAGGATTTACTATTCGTAGTTACGGGACTGGTGCATATTGGTGCATCAGTCTTTTTTTATGCAGGCATTGAAAGGAGAATTTTCATGATAATCCTTAACGGAAAATATAATTCCGCAGAAGTTTTCACTGAAGTTATTGACCAGTCTGCAATTTCACAGATAATCGAACTCTGTAACCAGCCCTTTTCACAAGGTGCAAGAATCCGCATAATGCCCGATGTCCACGCAGGCGCAGGCTGTACAATAGGTACTACCATGACCATAACCGACAAGGCTGTTCCCAACCTCGTGGGCGTTGATATCGGCTGCGGAATGGAAACCATTCGCATAAAAGAAAAACATATCGAACTTCAGAAGCTTGACAAGCTTATCTATGAGAAAATCCCCTCAGGATTTGATATCCGTGAAAAGCCCCACAGATACAATGAGAAAATAGACCTCACAAAGCTTTACTGCTACGAACATATAAATCCAATCCGTGCGGAAAGAAGCATAGGTACTCTCGGCGGCGGAAATCATTTCATAGAGGCTGACAAGGGAAGTGACGGAAGTATATATATCGTCATTCATTCGGGTTCGAGACATCTCGGTGTCGAAACAGCTAAATATTATCAGGAAGAGGCTTATAAGCGGCTGAATAAGTCCTCAAAGAAAGATATTGATGAACTCATCGCAAAGATGAAAGCGGAAGGCAGACACAAACAAATCCAGTCCGAAATCAAAAAAATCCAGAATACAAAGAATACGGACGTTCCTAAACATCTCGCCTATACAGAGGGCGAACTCTTTGAACAGTATATCCATGATATGAAAATCGTTCAGGAATTTGCCGTCCTCAACCGTCAGGCAATGATGGACGAAATAATCAAGGGTATGGGAATACACGTCCTTGAATGTTTCACAACGATTCATAATTATATAGATACTGAAAACATGATACTCCGCAAAGGCGCAGTTTCCGCACAGAAAGGCGAAAAACTCCTTATCCCGATAAATATGCGTGACGGAAGCCTTATCTGTACAGGAAAGGGAAATCCCGACTGGAACTGTTCCGCACCGCATGGAGCAGGGCGCATAATGTCACGTTCACAGGCTAAACAGAGCTTTACAGTATCAGAGTTCAAAAAGCAGATGCAGGGCATTTATACAACTTCTGTAAGCGCACAGACTCTTGATGAATGCCCCATGGTATACAAATCAGTAGAGGATATTGTCGGAAATATAGGCGATACCGTTGAAGTAAACGAAATCATAAAGCCCATATATAATTTCAAGGCAGGAGAAGAATAATATAATCGGGGGACGTATAAGTCCCCCCAAGAGGAAAATTGCGCCCTTGTGTTGAGAGTGAACGAAACGAAGTGGAGTGAACGAAAACACAAGGCTCAATGGCGCAATTTTACGATTTTAAATTAAAAGGAAATTGCGCCCTTGTGTTGAGAGTGGACGAAACGAAGTGGAGTGAACGAAAACACAAGGCTCAATGGCGCAATCCCCCAAGGGGACTTCCTTTGGGCGTTTGACGATTTTAAATAGGAGGATATTATGAAAAAGTTTGTACCATACGAAAAACTCAGCAAAAAGGAAAAAAAGAAAATAAATTCAGCTAAACGCCGTGACTGGAACGGTCTTAACCCTGTCACCCGTGTTGCGGACTGTCCGAAAAAATATTCACGCAAAGAAAAACATAAAAGCCGTCCTGAAAACTATCAGGACGGCAATTTTTTATAATAATTCGCTGAAAGCCTTAATATATTCCTCCGCAGGTTTTGACCAGCCGAAATCACACTTCATAGCACGTTCAACAAGGTTTTCCCATTCGGATTTATTGTCATATACAAGCTTTGACCTTTTGACTGCATCGAGCATATCATCAGCGTTATATGTTTTAAAAGTGAATCCGTTGCCGTTTTCACCGCCATTGTCATGCACAGTGTCACGCAGACCGCCTGTTTCCCTTACAATCGGGATAGTGCCGTAGCGCATTGAAATCATCTGTGCAAGACCGCAGGGTTCACTCTGCGAGGGCATAAGAAACATATCAGCACCCGCATAGATTCTTCTTGCGAGGGCAGGCACAAAACCGAGGTTTACGGATACTTTTTCGGGATATCTTGCTGCCATTTCGCTGAAAAAATCCTCATACATTCTGTCACCGCTTCCGAGAATTGCGAACTTGAAACCGAGTTTAAGCATTTCCTCAAACATATAGCGGATAAGGTCAATTCCTTTATGGTTGACGAATCTTGTAACTATTCCGATAATCGGTTCATCACCGTCGGAAAGTCCGAGTTCGGACAGGAGAAATTTCTTACATTCAATTTTTCCCGAAAGGTCTTTTTCGGAATAATGCCATGCAATTGAGCAGTCGGTTGAAGGGTCATAGCTTTCGGTATCAATGCCGTTGATTATGCCTTTAAGCTTATACTGTTTTGTAACGAGTATTCTGTCAAGACCGTGAGCATACCACGGGTCGAGAATTTCCCACGCATAGCTTGGCGAGACGGTTATAAGGCTGTCAGAGGTTTCGATTGCGCCTTTCAGCATATTTATATAGCCGTCATATTCAACAAGTCCCGCATTATATCTTGGGATTCCCATGACTTCTTCGAGGACTTCCCTGCCATATTTTCCCTGATATTCGATATTGTGTATGGTGAATGAAATTTTTATATTGTCGAATCCCTGCTGATATTTATAATATATATTGTAGTATACAGGTATAAGGGCAGTCTGCCAGTCATTACAGCTTATGATATCAGGTTTGAATCCGATATATCTCAGCATTTCAAGAACAGCCCTGTCAAAGAAAACGAATCTTTCGCAGTCGTCATAAAATCCGTAAAGACCGTCTCTGTTGAAATAGTAGTCGTTGTCTATGAAATAGCAGGTAACACCGTCTCTTTCTGTTCTGAATATACCGCAGTACTGTTTTCTCCATGAGACATCGACAGTAAGGTTTGCGATAAATTCGGCATCTTCGAGGAGCTTTTCGGGAATATCCCTGTATTTCGGGATAACAACGCAACATTCATGACCTTTTGAAGCTATTGCTTTTGGCAGAGAGCCTGCAACGTCAGCAAGACCTCCCGAGGCTGCAAAAGGGACAGCCTCACTGGCAGCAAAAAGAATTTTCATAGTGCAGTCACCGAATTACGAAATTTTTGCGCCTTTTTTGAGATAGAGCGGAGAAGCAGCCGAACCTGTAACCACTTTATCGTCATCTATTTTAACATTCTTGTCAGCGATAAGACCTGTTATTTTGCAGTTTGCGCCTATTTCGCTGCCCTGGAAGATAATAGCGTCCTTAACAACAGTACCCTTTCCGATTTTAACGCCTCTGAAAAGGACGGAATTTTCAACAGTACCCTCAATTATGCAGCCGTCAGCGATTAATGAATTTTTGACATTTGCTTCAAGACCGTATTTAACGGGGGCATTGTCGCCGACTTTTGTATAGACGGGAGTTTTCTTTTTAAAGAGAGCGTTTCTCTTTTCGGCATCGAGCATAAGCATATTAGCCTCATAGAAATTCTCATTATTGTCTATACGCATGAAAAATTCCTTGTGTTCATAGCCGAGAATCTTGTATTTATCCACATTATTCTGAAGAATTTCCTTAGTGAAGCTGTAAAGGTTTTTGCTTTCAGCCTCGGAAACTATACTTCTGAGGAAGTCCTTGCTTATGATGAGCATATCGAGCCACTGATTGCACTCTCCTGAAATCTTGGGATTTACCATAGTTCCCGTAAGGCGGTTGTTCTCGTCAAATTCGAGGATAGTAGCGAAGCTGTTCTTTTCGCTGTCATAGTGAGCCTTGCTGTAAACGAGGGTGATATCTGCCCCTGTGGACATATGCTGTTTAAGCACGGGTGTGAAGTCGATAGAAGTAACTATATCGCAGTTTGCGAGTATAACGTATTTTGCGAAAGCGTGTTCAACGAAACTCCATATATTGCTGAGAGCGTCGAGTCTGCCCTTATAGATGCCTCCTGTCTGGCTGTAAGGGGGAAGGAGGTGCAGACCGCCTTTTTTTCTTGCCAAATCCCAGTCACGGCCTGAACCGAGGTGGTCGAGGAGTGAGCCGTAGTTTGATTTAGTGATTACACCTACTTCTGAAACGCCTGAATTTACGAAATTTGAAAGCGGAAAATCTATAAGTCTGTATCTTCCGCCGAAAGGAATTGAACCCATAGTTCTCTGATTTGTAAGTTCACTGACATAGGAGTCATGCATACTTGCAAAAATCAGACCCAAAACATTATAATTAACACTCATTAGTACAACCTCCGCTCAGATATTTTCTCCGATTATTTGTTTAGGTTCAACTGATTTTCCGTCAGAAACCGTAATATTGTGACCAACAACGGCAATTCCCCAGTCGTCCTTGTTTTCAATCTGTTCGGGACTCTTGCCTATATGTGCACCGCCCTTGATAACGCAGTCCTCACCGACAATGGCATATTCAACGACTGCGCCTGACTTGATTACAGTGCCGGGCATAACGATGCTGTATTTTACAGTTGCGCCTTCCTCAACGGTAACGCCTGAGAAAAGTATTGAAAAATCGACAGTACCGTTTATAATGCTTCCTTCTGCAATCATTGAATTTTCGACTTCTGCGCTGTCGCCTATATACTGGGGCGGATTGTAATTGCTTCTTGAATATATCTTCCATGACGGGTCATAGAGGTCAAGCGGAACGCTCGGACTGAGCAGGTCCATATTAGCCTCCCAGAGAGAATCGAGAGTTCCCACGTCTTTCCAGTAGCCTTCAAATTCATAAGCGAAAAGTCTCTGATTGTCACGGAGCATGGAAGTGATGATATCTTTTCCGAAATCCTTTGACCAAGCCTCACCTCTGTCACGTTTTGCATTAGCATCGTTTTCGTTTTCTATGAGATATTTTTTAAGCTTGTCCCAGCTGAAAACATAGATACCCATTGAAGCGAGAGTTGACTTAGGCTCTTTTGGTTTTTCAACGAAGTCAGTAACCTTGTTGTTTTCGTCGCATATCATGATACCGAAACGTGAAGCCTCAGCCTTTGGAACGTCTATAACCGAGATAGTGCAGTCGGCATTGTTTGCAACGTGGAAATCGACCATTTTTGAGTAGTCCATTTTGTAGATATGGTCACCGCCGAGAACGACAACGTATTCGGGGTCATATCTTTCGATGAAGCGCATATTCTGGTATATGGCATTGGCAGTACCCTCATACCATGAAGCACCCGACTGTGTTTCATACGGAGGGAGAACGTGAACGCCGCCGTTAAGTTTATCCAAATCCCACGGCTGACCGTTTCCGATGTATTCATTGAGGACGAGTGGCTGATACTGTGTAAGTACACCGACTGTATCTATTCCCGAATTGGTGCAGTTTGAGAGGGGGAAGTCGATAAGGCGGTACTTACCGCCATAGGAAACGGCAGGTTTTGCTACGTTTTTTGTCAGTGCGTAAAGTCTGCTGCCCTGACCGCCTGCCAGAAGCATTGCTACGCATTTTTTCTTTGTATACATAAAATAATCCTCCTGATATTGATATAACATTTAATTGATATTCGCAAAATTACTTATTTTGCGAAACTTTTTTCTTTGCAGAAGTTCTTTTTCTCTTAGGTTTTTCTTCTGTTGTTTTTTCAGCCGCAGGTGTTTCCTCAGCGGGAGATTCTTTCTTGACGGCTTTTTTTCTTGGCGGAGTATATTTGAGGTACATAACCGAAAGGGGAGGGAGAGTCATAGCTATGCTGTAATCAAGACTGTGCATACTTATGTCATCTGATTTATATGATTTTGCGCCGATTCCGCTGCCGCCGAATTCCTTGTCGTCCGTATTGAAAACAACCTTGTAAGTACCTTTGAACGGAACGCCTATGCGGTAGTCATTGCGTTCAACGGGAACGAAATTGCATACAGCGATTATTTCATTTCCGTCATCGTCAATACGTCTGAAAGCGATGACGCTCTGTTTGTAGTCATCATTTGAAATCCAGCTGAAACCGCTCCATGAGTCGTCATTCTGCCAGAGGGGTGAACTGTCGAGGTAGAATTTATTGAGTTTTTCCGAGAAAAGGAGCATATTTCTGTGCGCTTCAAAGTCCAGCAGATTCCAGTCAAGCTGAGACTTATAGTTCCATTCATTCATTTGAGCAAATTCCTGACCCATAAAGAGGAGTTTTTTGCCGGGGTGAGCCATCATGTAAGCGAGGAAAGCACGGTATGAACTGAATTTCTGTTCATACTCACCGGGCATTTTGTTAATCATGGAGCATTTGCCATGAACGACTTCATCATGAGAAATGGGAAGAACATAATTTTCCGAGAATGCATAGAAGAATGAAAAAGTAAGCTTGTCATGATTGAAAGCACGGTATATAGGGTCAAGGGACATATAGCAGAGCATATCGTTCATCCAGCCCATATTCCACTTGAAATTGAATCCGAGACCGCCTATATCGGTAGGCTTTGTAACGAGGGGCCAAGCGGTTGATTCTTCTGCAATCATGAGAGCATCGGGGTGTTTTGCGAAAACAGCCTCATTGAGATTTTTGAGGAACTGAACGGCTTCGAGGTTTTCGTTTCCGCCGTACATATTTGCAGCCCATTCTCCGTCACGTCTGTCGTAGTCGAGGTAGAGCATTGAAGCGACAGCGTCCACACGCAGACCGTCAACATGAAATTCATCGAACCAGTAATTTGCGCTTGAAATGAGGAAGGAGCATACTTCAGCTTTGCCGTAGTCGAAAACTCTTGTACCCCATGCCTTATGTTCTCTTTTGCGCTCGTCGGTGTATTCGTAGCAGCAAGTGCCGTCAAACTCATACAGACCGGGGGCATCTTTGGGGAAGTGTGCAGGAACCCAGTCGAGGATAACGCCTATGCCTGCTTCGTGGAACATACTGACCATTTCCCTGAAATCATCGGGAGTGCCGTATCTTGAAGTAGGTGCGAAATAGCCTGTTACCTGATAGCCCCATGAGCCGTCATAGGGGTATTCTGTAAGGGGCATAAATTCGATATGGGTATATGACATTTTTTTGAGGTACGGAATAATTTCCTTTGCGAAAGTGATATAGTCGAGGTAGATATCATCTCCGTAATTTTTCCATGAACTGAGGTGAACCTCATAGATGTTCACGGGGCTTTTATAAACCACCCTTTTTGATTTTTTCTTATACCATGAATCGTCATTCCATTTATAGCTGCTCTCATAGATTTTTGAAGCGGTTCCGGGGCGTGTTTCAAAGTGAGATGCATAGGGGTCTGACTTCATGAGGATATCGCCTGTACGGGCTTCGATGCTGTATTTATAGGCATCGTATTGCTGAAGGTCTGATATTTCAGCCTCCCATATGCCGTCAGCGATGATGGTCATTGGGTTCTTGTTCCTGTCCCAGCCGTTGAAGTCTCCGACCACCGAAACGCTCACGGCATTTGGAGCCCAGACACGGAAGGTAAAGATTTTCTCCCCGTCCTTTTGTGAGGAGTGAACACCGAAAAATTTGTAGGCTTCGTAATTCTTTCCCTGGTAGAAGAGGTACAGCGGAAAATCGTTAGGATTGTTATTATTATTAACTGGCATAATTCAGCCTCCTTTGCTATTTACATTTTAACAGAAAAGGTATTAATTATCAAGCTTTTTTGTAAAATTAAACAAAATTTTAGGAATTGCACTAATTTTTAATGTAGATTTTTGTTTAAAATGACAGAAAATAAATTTTCGCAGAATACTTAATTTTACGAAATTGTATATTATAACATAAATTGACATGATATGTTACAGCATATTGAACAATTATAAATTTATAGTATAGGCGAATGTTCGTTCCTGCGGGTTACACGGATACCTATTACGGTGATATCGTCAGAGCGTGCAGAGGGATTATAGACACGGGCTTTTGAGCATATTTCATTCACGATATTCTTTACGTTGTCGCCTGCGAGGAGGAGTTCCTTTATGTAGGAGTATTCGCTTTCGTCTATTCCGTCGGAGAACATCACAGCCATATCGCCGTCCTCAAAGCTGTAACGGCTTGAAAAAACGTCTGACTGTTCGTATATGCCTATGGGGAAAGTTGGGGAAGTTACTTTGAGTACATTTCCGTTATGGCGGATAAGGGTTGCGGAAGCACCTGATTTTATAACGGTAAGACCGCAGCTGTCGAGGTCTATCCGCATGGCATCGAGGGTGGCGAAAGCCTCATCGCCTGATTTTGAAACCATTATGGAATTTATGAGCTTTACGGCGGCAGTGCAGTTTATACCGCTGTTTATAAGCTTGCGGAACATTCTCACGACAAGTCTTGATTCAAGGGCGGCACTTTTTCCCGTACCCATGCCGTCTGAAAGAATTACATAGCCTATGCCTGTACCGTCCGTGAAAACGGTTGAAGTATCACCGTTTGTATCAGAGCCTTCCGCACACATTGAAGCACCGTATACTTCGAGTGAATAGAGTGGTTTTTCAAACAGTCTGAATCTCACCTCCCTTCCCGAATATACAGGTCCGCTTATGTCAAGTCTTATTTCAAGCTCATCGGAGGCGAGGTCGCACAGTCTGACGGTATTGTCAGGGGATTCGGTTGCAAGAAAATACAGTTCAATGATAAGTCGGTTATAGGCGTTGTAATAGGCGATAATTTTTCTGGGGTTTATATTATAGCGGCTTAATTTTTTGGCGATTATCCTGCTTATGGGGGAGGAATAGCGGACATCTATCTTTTCGCCTGCACAGCGGATAATTTCTTCGGTTATTTTAATCTGTTCGCTGAGGAGTTCACGACAGCTGTCGGAACGCAGGCGGAGTATTTTTGCGGTCATTCTTTCACGGACAAGCTTTGAAAATTCCCTTGTAAGTTCATGCTTATGCAGGCAGTATTCAAGTTCACGGGGAAAGGATTCGGGGTTTATTTCGGGCATTCCTGCGAGTTTTCTGAATGAACGGACGGTGCTGTCCCTTTCGCTTGTCCAGCAGGTATCTTTTCTGAAACAGTTGTTGCAGACCTTTGAACATATAATGCTCAGTTCATTTGAATCCTTTGTATTTTCAGCGAGAGCTTCAGCGATTTTGCCTGTTTCGGTTCTGACAGTGCCGATTGAATCTGAGAGAAAACTCATTCTTGCGTTGATTATTTCTGGAAGGGCGGTACTGCTGTCATTTCCCGTACTTACCCATTTGTCGGAGTAATAGGGTGCAGTAAATATGAAAAGTACACAGCCGCAGACTATATTGAAAATAATTTCGGTATTATTCTTGCTTATTCCCGTGAGTATCATCAGCATGAAGCTTAAAACCGCAAAAAATACCGCCGCAACAACAGGTTTCTGCTTATGGATATATCCCGTCATAAGACCTGCCGCAGGGAGAAGAACTACTGTCATGCCCGTTTCGGAAGATGCGAGAAATGCTCCGCAGGCAGTCAGTGCGCCGCATAAAACTCCTCCCGTATGGCGGTAGTAATATGCGGCAAGGAGAGTTATTGCAGTACCTGCGATTATTCCGAAATTTATAAAAAATACTTCCGATTTGCACAGAGATGAAATCATAGTTATATATACTATCGCATATGCACAGCCCGACCGCCCCGAAAGTTCAATGACCGCCTGTTTTTTAAGACCTGTCCTTATGTATGCTGTCGAATATGCCGCCAGTCCTGCGACTGAACCGAAAAATATGTAGAAAAAAAGCTTATATAATACTTCATCGAGTATTATTGAAACAGCCGTTCCCGATGCGAGTATGCTTATTGTCGTTATTATTCCGCAGGGCTTTGGTTTTTCGCACGATTCAAAGAAAAGCTTTGCAGTGACTATTATTATCATGGCAGCGGTCTTGACTATATTTTTTCCTATATTTCCGCTTATGACCGAGCGTATGAGGCTTCCCACAAGAACCGCCGATGATGATACGACATCAAGCGAACCGCAGAGGGATATATCCGCAAGCGATGATATGCCCGACATTCCCTCGCCCGTGAATACAAATCCCGCCAGTGCCGCAGATACAAAATACATAACGGCTGAAACTTTGCTGCTGACTTTTAACTTTTTGATTTTCGACATATTTATCCCCCTAAGATAGAATCATAACTGATTATATCACACCCATAACGTGAAAATTGTCATAATCTGTTATCGGATATAATAAATTTTGTGATGATTCTGAAAAAAATTTCTTTTGGATAGTGACAAAAGAAATTTTTTGTGTTATAATAGTAATGCCGCTTCGGTGCGGTTTAGAAAGAGAGAATATATGCTGAAAAAAAGAATAGTTTCATTTGCCCTTGCAATGTCATGTGCCTTGCTTTGCGGCTGTTCCGAAAAAATTTCGGAAAAAACACAGAATAATTCCTCTGCGGTGCAGACTGACAGTTCACCTCAGACAAGAGATATTTTCGCCATGGATACATATATGAACCTTAAAGCCTACGGTGAAAATGCTTCTCAGGCTCTCGCAGATGCCGAAAAAGAAATTGTCCGCCTTGAAAATATCCTGTCCGTCACCAAGGACGACAGCGATATAAATAAAATAAACAGCGGCACTTCCCGGCAAGTAAGCGAAGATACTGCAAATATCATAAATGCCGCCCTCAAATACGGGGATTCAACTGACGGCGCACTCGACATAACAATATATCCTGTATTGAAATTATGGGGATTTACGACAGGTGAGTATAAAATTCCGAAACAGCAGGAAATAGATGATTTGCTCGAAAACGTGAATTATTCCAATGTCGAAATAAACGGAAATACTGTTTCAGTTCCCGAAAATGCGGAAATTGACCTCGGAGCATTGGCAAAAGGCTATACAGGCGACAGAATAATGCAGGTATTAAAATCATACGGCATAGATTCCGCAATAATCAGCCTCGGCGGAAATGTTCAGGCTCTCGGCACGAAACCCGACGGCTCACAGTGGAAAGTATCGGTGAGAAATCCCTTTGCCCCCGATACCGATATGTGTATAGTTTCCATAGACGGAAAAGCTGTCATAACCTCAGGAAATTATGAAAGATATTTTCAGGGCGATGACGGGAAAATCTACTGGCATATAATCGACCCCGCTGACGGTTATCCTGCGGACAACGGCATAGTTTCAGCCACAGTCATAGGCGATGAAGGTCTTATGTGCGATTCCCTTTCAACATCACTTTTCATAATGGGCAGGGAAAAGGCTGAAAAATACTGGAGGGAAAACGGCGGATTCGATATGATTCTCGTTACAGATGACGGGAAAATATTATATACTGACGGAATAGCCGAAAGTTTCGAGAATATAAGCAATATGCCTGCGGAGATTATAAAATGACAAAGGGAGTTAAAATCTGTATTGTATCAGTCTGCATTGTCCTTGCAATTGCTGTTTTTTCGCTTATTCTGATGAACAGACCCTCCGAAAGCACTTTCATTGAAATAGTTCAGGACGGAAATGTCATTCAGACAATTGACACAGCAGACGAAAAAAATAAGACATTCAGAATAGACAGCCCCCACGGAGGCTACAATATCATTGAAATAAAAGACGGACAGGTGCATATTTCCGAAGCAGACTGCCCCGACAACACCTGCATTAAAACGGGTTTTCTGCGTTCGGAGGAAATACCCATAGTCTGCCTCCCTCACAGGCTTGTCATACGCTTCAAACCTCAGCAGAACGGAGAATGAAATGAAAACAAAACGACTTGCAGAACTTTCGCTCCTGACTGCGGCGGCACTGATTATATTCATAGTTGAACTGCGCCTGCCCAATCTGACGGCTATCCCCGGAGTAAAGCTCGGACTTGCAAATATAGTTACAGTCTATGCCGTTTACAGATTCAGCACAAAGGAAACTCTCTTAATGGTACTTACAAGAGTTTTGCTCGGAGCGTTTTTCAGTTCAAACTTTTCAGCTGTCATATACAGTCTTGCAGGGGCGTTGTTATGCCTTTGCGGAATGATACCGCTTAAAAAAATTATACCGATTGACTATATTTTTGTATGCAGCATAATAGGCGCACTGCTCCACAATACAGGGCAGATTGTCACAGCCGCCCTCATGACGGGTACAACGGCAGTTTTCGGATATTATCCGCACCTGATAATTTCCGGTGCAGTTGCGGGAATGTTCACGGGACTGTGTGCAAAATATGTAATTAAAAGATTACCTGAAAAATTCAAAAGGAGAAATGAAAATGAACCCAATGACTTTACTTAAACTCAGACCCCTTATATTCAGCTTTAAGGACAGACACCCCAAAATATCAAAATTCGCAAGGGCAGCGGCTCAGATTGCAGATGTCGGAAGCATTGCAGAGGTTAAATTCACCACATCAGGCGGAAAAACCATTGTCACAAATGTAAGGATTACAGAAGAGGACATGGAGCTTTTCAACGCAATAAAAGGTAAATGAAATGCCCGTAAAAATATCCATGATTGTTCTTTCAGCCATATTTTTCGGATTATTCATACTTTTTGTCATGCCGATGATTCTTGTGGGAATAGTAAATGCAGGAAATGTAATCGGTGCGGCAGTTTCGGCATTTCTTGCGGTATCATTCTTTTTTCATGAAAAATCCGTGCATATACTTTCGGAATTATGGAAAAACACAGGAGGAAAAATACTTGTCTCCGCCGCAGGAATATTTTTTATCGCATTTGCTGCGGCTGCCGTGATTATGAGTGTTTTAATGGTAAGAGCTATGAATGATTACCCGAAAAACAGCAATACAACCCTTGTTGTACTCGGCTGTAAAGTCAAAAACGGTGCGCCGAGTCTCATGCTCAGGAGAAGGCTTGATACCGCCTTTGAATATCTTTCGCAGAATGAAAGTGCAAATGTCGTTGTTTCAGGCGGTCAGGGCGATGACGAAATTATAAGCGAGGCACAGTGCATGAAAGATTACCTCGTATCAAAAGGAATTTCGGAAAACAGAATATTCATGGAGGACAAGTCTGTAAGTACACAGCAGAATCTTTCATATTCCCGTGAAATTATCGGAAAAAACAATCTTTCCGACAATATCACGATTGTGACTGACGGATTTCACCAGTACAGGGCTGAAATGTTTGCGAAAAAACAGGGAATTGAAACTTACAGCATATCAGGCTATACTACATGGTGGCTTGTGCCTACCTACTGGGTAAGGGAATGGTTTGCAATAGCATATTATTCAATTTTCGGCTGATTTCGGAGGGAGGATATGTTAAAATATAAAAGATTGAAAATAATGCTCTGCGGAATTGTTTTCGCCCTGTGCGGAAATATAAACTCTTCCGCTGAAAGCAGCAGATTTACTGTAAAAAATTTTACTGTTTCACCGCTTAAATTCAGCGTCAGCGATATATCAGGGGATACGGACCTGAAATTAAATGCGGATTATTCATACACGGGAGATGTCTGCAATCTCTACGGCTCTATGGAAAGCCTGCCCTCCGCATATGATATGAGAGATGATTATTCCATATCACCCGTGAGAGACCAGACAGGTTTCGGCACTTGCTGGGCGCATTCCGCAATAGCAAGCGCAGAAGCAAGCATAATTGATGCAGTACCCGATATAGATTTGTCGGAATTTCATACGGCATATTATCCCTATTACGGCGATGACCATATGAAAAATGATGCGGATACCGTCAAGAAACTCCTTGATTCAGGCGGAAACACTTACATGACAACGAATATATGGTCGCAGTGGATAGGACCTGTCCTTGAAAGCAGACTGCCTTACAGATATACGGAGTTTTTCTCTGATGCCGATGATGTTGCGGATATGCAGAAAATGAGCGACTATCACTTTAAAAATGCATATCTTTTCGATTATGACAGAAAACGTACAAATGAATCTCAGGTGAATAACCTCATAAAACAGTATGTATATGAGGGGAAACCCGTTGACGTGGCTTTCTGTCATACTGCGGAGGAAGGCTATAATTACAAAAACAACTGCGTTTACAGCACAAAAAGACCAAGATTTGCAAATCATTCCGTTGCAATAGTCGGCTGGGACGATAATTTTTCAGCGGACAACTTCAACATAAAGCCCGAATGTGACGGTGCATGGCTTGTAAGAAACAGCTGGGGAAGTTTATACGGTGACAACGGCTATATGTGGATTTCCTATGATGACAGGTCACTGAATGAATTTGCTGTCTTTGAACTCTCTGACAAAGATGACTGTACAGTAATGTACAGCCATGATACATTTGTGATAAATCAGGCAATATCTGCATTTGATGATGAAGAAACAAATGAGCCGTCATATATTGCGAATGTCTTTGAAAATGATTCCTATACGGATATAGAAGCGGTTTCGGCTTATATAGCTTCTTCGGGTACTGACTACGAAATAACGGTATATACGGGACTTTCGGATATTTCAGACCCATGTTCGGGAAAGGCTTCATCGGTTACTTCGGGTACTGCGGATATGTCGGGATATGTGACGATTGAACTCGATGAAAAAGTACCTCTTTCGGAATATGACGGTCATTTCGGAGTTGTGATGAAACTTTACAACAAGGAAACACCCTTTGTCGTGCCTGTTGAGGTGTGCCTTACAGTTACAGACGAAAGTACAGGCGAAATTTCAGATATCAGCGGTTATACAACCCATGAACAGATGAAAAGCTTTACAGCGGAAAATGAAAGCTTTTTCAGCATGGACGGCAGTGTGTGGTACGATACCTACAATAATGACTATATCTATACCAAGGAAGAAGAAAAATATCTCATTGATGACCTGCGTGAAAGCCTTATGGACGGCATAGAGGACGATGCCGAGGAAATTGCAAATGCCGAGGCAGTAATTTCATCTTATCAGAAAAAATTCGATTCGGGATATGTTACCCTCATAATGGGAAATATCCCCCTAAAAGCTCTCGGCAATCCGAAAAATACCGTCAGATTTTCCCATATTTCGGGAGAAGTCCCCGTAAATGAAAAAATTGAACTTTCAGGCGCAGACGAAATATATTACTATATTGATTCTCCCGAAAATATTATGACTTACTCCGAACCGATTGCGGTTGAAAAGCCGGTCACAATATATGCATCATCTGACGGAGTGAATTTCTCGCAGAGAAAATATTCTCCTGCCTGTTCACAGCTCAATGACCTGAAATATAAGACAAACGGCATCTTTTCCGCAGAAAAAATAAACAAAAGCAGATACAATATATATATCAGAAAAAATCAGTCCGAAGTTGCACTTTATCCCTCATCAGCCGCTTACATTGAAAATAACGGTTCGGAAATCGCAACAGATGAATTTTCACTCAGTATAACTGCCGAAAATTCCGTGACATCTGTCGAACTCAATGCCTCTCAGGAAAACAAACTCAACAATACCATAAAAATAAATATCTATAAAACATCTCTTTCAGACCCGAAGGCGGGAGATGTGAACGGTGACGGTGTTGTAAATGCCGCAGATGCAAGCGAAATCCTCAGACACTATGCAAGCATTTCAGGTGACGGCAACGGGACTATTGATTCTGAATATCTTCCGCTTGCGGATATGGACGGGGACGGTTCATATAACTCCTCTGATGCAAGTGATGTGCTTGTATATTACTCCGCTGTTTCAACTAATAAATAATGATTAAATAATGATAAAACGCAAACGGTAAAAATTTACAAAAATCAAGAAAATATTTGAAAATTTTTGTTTGAGTTAGGCAATAGGCATAAAAGCACGGTGACTTATATGTGAAAATAAGTCAAAAGATACAGTAACCGAATTGTAATCTGTTATATCAATGATTACTAAAAATCATTGTTGAAAATATACAGAATGAACAAAAAATATTAAAGAACGATTTAAAGCATTGACTTTATAAAAAAAATACGGTATATTTGTTACAGAAAGCAACGAGGGTATAAACTCCATACATCAGAATGCCCACGCTGCACATGACTGTTACGGCTTGCCGTCGCACAGTCAAAAGGCTGATTCAGAGAGCATCGCTCCACTGAGGACAATCAAGGGTTTCGGCTCCCTGAAAACGCCGGAAATATCATTCATACATATTATACTGCTCTGAAAAGTATAATATACATATCTAAGGAGGAAAAATCTGATGAACACACTTAAGAAAACATTAGCCCTCGTAGCTACCCTCGCAATGGCAGCTACAGCATTCGCAAGCTGCGGAAGCGAAAGCAGCTCAAGCACAGCATCATCAAGCTCTTCAAGCGCAGCAGAAGAAAGCAAAGCTGAGGACAGCGCAGCAGAAGACAGCTCAGCCGAGGACAGCGCAGCAGAAGACAGCTCAGCCGAGGACAGCGCAGCTGACAGCTCAGCAGCAGATACACCTATCGAAAGCACAGGCGAAATCGATGCTTCTGTTGGTCAGGGCGGCGACAAGTTCACTGTTGCAGCTTGGAACGCAGACGATGTTCCTTACCTCATCGCTCAGTGGAAGGGCATTGATTACAGCTCAGTTGCTGATGACCTCGCTAACGGCAAGGTTGACGGTGTTAATTTTATCAACTTTGGTGTAGGCGGCGGTGACGCTTCTGAAAAGTATGACAACCTCTTCACAAGCGGTGAAGACCTCGACGTTTACTTCTGCGAAGCTGACTGGGCTCTCAAGTACATCAACGATGACAGCAAGACACTCGCTCTCGATAAGCTCGGTCTCGGCGACAGCGACTTTGCTAACATCTACAGCTACACAGACGAAATCGGTAAGACAACAAGCGGCGTTCGTAAGGGCGTTTCATGGCAGGCAGCAGCAGGCGGATTCTATTACAGATCTGACCTCGCAGCAGATTACCTCGGCGCTAAAACTCCCGAAGAGATGCAGGCTCAGATTTCTGACTGGGACAAGTTCGTAACAGCTGCTCAGACTGTTGCTGACAAGTCAGGCGGAAAGACAGCTCTTGCTGATACTCTCGGCGGTATGTGGCAGGCTTACGCTTGCGGTCGTACAACTCCCTGGGTTAAGGACAACACTCTCCAGATAGACGACTTCTGCCAGAAGTTCGCTGATACAGCTAAGGCTCTCTGGGATTGCGGCGGTATCACAAAGAACAGCCAGTGGTCTGACGAGTGGACAGCAGCAGGTACAAACGACAGCTGTATGGGTTACTTCGTATCAACATGGGGCTTCGGCGGCTTTGCTCTCGATGCAGCAGGCGGCGAAGGCGGCGCAACATACGGCAAGTGGGCAGTTTGCCAGGGACCTCAGCCTTTCTACTGGGGCGGTACTTGGATCGTTGTTAATCCCGCTACTGATAACGGTCAGGAAGCTCGTGACTTCATCATCTCAGCTACATCTGACGAGGCTGCAATGTCAACATACGCTACAAACAAGCCTGAGTATGTAAACAACAGCAAGGTTATGGACGACCTCATCAGTTCCGATACAGTATTCAACCAGAAGATTACAGACAACATGGGCGGTCAGAACTTCTACGCTGCACTCGCTGACAACGCTAAGACAATCAACTTCAACGGTCTTATCACAGAATATGATGCTACTATCAAGCAGCAGTTCATCGACGCTGTAAAGACACAGTACCTCGAAGGCGGTGCTTCTTGGGAAGATACAGTTGATGAATTCAAGAACCTCATTGCTGAAAAGCTTCCCTCACTTGATATAGAAGACTAATTTTCCCAATAACTGATTAACAATTTTATTTATGAGCCTACGGAATACCTGCGTATTCCGTAGGCGCATATCTGTTAAAAAATATTCTACTTGAGAGGGTGTGTGTTATGGCATCAGCTGCACAGAGACGTATCAAAGCTATCAGCTATGCAAAATACGGCTATATGTTTATAGCTCCGTTTTTTCTTGTTTATTTCTTCTTCCAGTTATGGCCTCTTATAAATACCTTCATACTCAGCTTTTCCGACTATGAAGGCACAAATGTAATAGGCATGGCTAACTACAAAGCTATTCTTTTCTCATCTGAAACAATTTCAGATGACTTCACAATCAAAGCCAGAACGGCAAAACAGCTTCACGAAAATTTCATTCATGCGTTCGGCAACACTGTTATTCTTTGGGTAGGTAACTTTATTCCCCAGATAGCATTATCACTTTCCCTTGCTGTCTGGTTTACAGATGCTAACCTCAAGATTCCGGGAACAGGTTTCTTCAAGGTTGTTATGTACCTCCCCAACATCATCACTGCTGCATCAGTTGCAGTTCTCTTCCTCCAGCTCTGCGGTGAGGCTGAAAACGCTCCGGGTGCTCTTAATCTTCTCCTTTCCAAAAAGGACTCTGTATCAGAGAAATACGACACAATCAAGTTCATTACAGGCGTATGGCAGTCAAGAGGCGTTGTAATGTTTATCCAGACATGGATGTGGTTTGGTAATACCATGATTATGCTTATGTCAGGTATTCAGGGTATCAACCCCTCACTCTTTGAAGCAGCAAGCATTGACGGTGCAACTTCGGGACAGGTATTCAGAAAGATTACTCTCCCCCTGCTCAGCCCCATTCTCGCTTATACACTCGTAACATCTATGATCGGTGGTCTTCAGATGTTCGATATTCCTTACCTCTTCCACAAAGACCCCAACAAGGTAAGTGATAACCTTAAAACTATCGCAGTGCTTATCTATGAGCATTTCCACGATTCAAAAGCTCCCAAGATGGGATTTGCAGGTGCAGAATCTGTTCTCCTCTTTATTGTTACACTCATTCTCGGCTGTATCGCATTCTACCTCACCCGTGATGTAGATGAAATCGCCAAGAAGAAACAGCGCAAAAAGCTTGCAAAACAGTTAAAACAGCAGAATAAGCAGTTTGGAGGTCTTTCAATATGAGTAACATGAAAGCAACTTATGGCGAGCCAAAAGACAACTATACTGCTAAGCTTAAAACGAAATCATATATTCTTTTTGCTTGGATGATTATACTTACAATCATTTGTCTGCTCCCTATCTACATACTTATCATAAACGCTACCCGTGAGTCTACATCTATCGCAAACAGCCTGTCATTTATCCCCGGTACTAACCTCGGAAAGAATATTGACAAGCTCTTTAAGGACGTAAACTACAATACAGTTTACAATGTATGGATTGGTTACAGAAACAGCTTTGTAATTACAGCTTTCTCAACTATATTCACTGTATTCTTCTCAGCTATGACAGCATATGGCATACACGTTTATGACTTTAAAATCAAGGAAATTTCCTATACGGTTATCCTCCTTGTAATGATGGTTCCCATGCAGGTAACATCAGCCGGTTTCGTAGCATTCATGCTCAAACTTGGTCTTACAGATACATACTGGCCCCTTATTCTCCCCGCAATTGCTGCTCCTGCGGTTGTATACTTCATGCGTTCATACATGAAGTCATCATTCCCGCTCGACATCGTTGAGGCTGCGAGAATTGACGGCTGTACAGAATTCAGAACTTTCGTATCAATCGCAATCCCCATGATGAAGCCCGCTATCGCAGTACAGGCAATTTTCGCCTTCATTGCAAGCTGGAACAACTTCTATACACCTAACATGATACTCATAAGTTCAAAATTCAACCAGAAGACACTTCCTATGATGGCTTCTGCTATTCAGGCATCTGATAAGTTCACTGACTACGGTGCAATTTACCTTGCACTTACACTCAGTATTCTTCCTATTGTTATCATCTATGTAGCACTTTCAAGATTCATTATCGCAGGTGTTGCACTTGGTGGTGTAAAGGAATAATAATTTCAAAAACAACAGCGTACTTCGGTACGCTGTTTTTTTATGCCCTGAAAAGGGTATATTTTTTTATATGCATGAATAATATTTAATGAAAGGGGAGGAAAATATGCAGAGTACAAGCTTTGCTGTGATAAGCAGATACATGACCGAAAATATACGGGCGGCTATGAAAAAATGTAATAATACAAAAAATTTAACTGAAATAAGACTCAGAAGCGGACGGGCTATTTCGTTTGTATACCCAAACGGAAACAGGTTTCTCACATATTCAGGTGAAGTTTCTTCATCTGATAAAAACAGCATAATTTCATCAGCGGCGGATATAAAACAGATTGTATCCTCAATTTCACATTATTCAATACATAGCTGCGGAAAAGAACTGAAAAACGGTTATTTTGTCATGGAAAACGGTGTAAGGGTAGGAATTTCGGGGGTATATTCGGAAAACGGTGTAATAAATACATTTACAGGATTGAATTTCAGAATTGCCCGTGAAATAAAGGGCTGTTCTGATAAAATTTTTAATCAGCTCGGACTTGCTGATATTTTAATCTGCGGAAAAGTCAATTCAGGGAAAACAACTATTCTCCGTGATTTATGCCGAAATTACGGGAATAATTACAAAGTCAGCCTTATAGATGAAAGAAATGAAATATCAGCAGTTTCATTCGGCAGGATAATAAATGATGTTGGAATGTTTACGGATATTCTTTCGGGCTGCGGCAGGGCGGAGGGGATAAATTCCGCACTGAGGACGCTTTCGCCTGATATAATCATATGCGATGAAATTTCTTCTTTAAGCGATGTAAATGCGATACTCTCGGCAAACGGCTGCGGAATAAAATTTATCGCCTCGGTTCATGCGGAAAATTATGAAAGTCTCCGCAAAAGGGAAATTTTTTCAGAACTCAAAAATATTTTTGAATATGCGGTATTTTTGGGCGAAAGTATGGGAGTAGTCAGGGAGATAAGAAGATTGTGATATTAAGATTTATTTCGGCAGTTTTTTTTACTTTTGCGGGAGCGTTTGCTGGAAGTATCAGGGCGGAAAATCTCAGGCATGATGCGGATTTATGCAGGGAAATAATAATTCTTATTGAAAAAATATCTTTCTGCATAAGATATAAATTTTCTGATGTTTATGAAATATGTTCGGAACTCAGAACGGCAGGTTTTAAATATTTAAAATTTATAACGAATTTGCCTGAAAGCTATGATTGCGGTGAAGATTTTCATTTTTTATGGGAAAATGCCGTAAAATCCCAGAAGGATATTCCTGATAAAGAGAAAAATATTTTACTTATTATAGGCAATACTGTCGGGACAAGCGATGCGGAAAGTCAGATAAATACATTTAGTTCGCTGAAAGCTGAAACGGAATTGTTAAAATCATTACGCATTTCGGAATATGACAAAAAGGGCAGACTTTTCCGCAGTATAGGGGTTCTTATGGGCGTAATGGCAGGTATACTTGTTATATAGGAGGGGCGGAAGTGGATATTGACCTGATTTTTAAAATTGCAGGAACGGGAATTATTGTGGCGGTTCTTAATCTTGTCCTGAAACGTGCGGAACGTGAGGAACAGGCGATGATGACTACTCTTGCGGGGCTTATAGTTGTGCTTGTCATAATCGTTCAGGAAATAGGCGATTTATTTGATACGGTCAAGACGGTATTCGGGTTATGGTAGAAAATTCTTTTACTGTTGGGGTTTTCTGCATATGTGCGGCGATACTGGCAGTACTTCTGCGGAGGTACTGCATGGAGCAGTCGTTGCTTATATCGCTTGCCGCCTGTGCAGGGATACTGGGAGGATTTTTATATTTTCTTGAACCTATGATAAACGATATAAGGGAGATTTTTTCGGCGGCAGGAATATCGGAAAGCTATATATCGCTTATATTCAAGGCAGCGGCAGTATGTTTTATCACAGAAATATCATGCGAGATTTGCAGGGACAGCGGAGAAAATGCAATTGCTTCCGCTGCGGAAATATGGGGCAGAGGTGCGATAACATTTATGAGTATGCCTATACTTAAAATGCTTGTTGAAAAGATAAACGAAATAATTCAGATATGAAAAGAATATTTATTTTAATAATTTTAATTATATTTTCTTTTGCAGTAAAGCCCGTCACGGCATATTCTGCGGATATATATGAAATGGACAGTGAAATAAATCAGCAGTTAGATGATATTCTTGAAGATTACGGCATAGATTACAGTGCGGAAAACTTTGAAAACATATCATTAAGTCAGATGTTTAACATAATAAAAGAATATGCAGTCAGCAGAATATCCGCTCCGTTCAGGATACTTGCGGAGATATTCATGATAGTTATTTTCACGGCAGTTATGAAAAGTTTCGGTGAGACTGTATCCGAAAAAAATCAGATATACAGCATGGTATGTGTAATGGCGGCAGTTTCGGTCATATTCCCGCAGTTGATGACAGTATATGAAAATACATTTTCCTCGCTTGAAAGGGGAGGAGGATTTTTAGTAATATTTGTGCCTGTATTCACGGCTGTATCGGTTGCAGGGGGCGGAATAACGTCCGCAGGAGTATACAATATAATGATACTTGCGGCATCGGAGATAATTATAGAACTCAGCAGAAATTTTCTTTTGCCATTAATTGGAATTTCGGCGGCATTATCGGTTACAGGGAGTATTTTTCCGAATAATTCGCTTGATTCGGTGGTGCAGTTGATTAAAAAAATAACCGTATGGGCAATAACGGTATGCATGACATTTTTCACGGGATTTGTAACGCTAAAATGCACTATTGCAGGCAAGGCGGACAGTTTTGCATCAAAGACAGCAAAATTTGTACTTTCGGGAGCAGTCCCGATAGTAGGCGGAGCGGTATCTGATGCATATTCGACAGTGCGTGGGAGTTTTGATGTAATAAAGGCAACAGTCGGCTCAATCGGAATAACAGCTATACTTCTTGTAATGCTTCCGCCTGTGATTGAGATAATGATAATACGGCTTGTAATGTGGACAGGTTCAGCGGCAGCGGAATTATTTTCGGCAGACTCAATAAACAAACTGCTTAAAAGTTTTGACAGCGGACTTGCAATCGCACAAAGTCTGCTGGTATGCTATTCAATGATGTTCATATTATGTTCGGCTATACTTATGAATACAATGGGGTGAAATAATGGAGGGGATTAAAAATGCTGTAAGGGCAGCCTGTGCTGTATCGGTCGGGATATGCATAATGGAAAATCTCACGGCAGGGACTAAATTCAGAAATCAGTTAAAACTTATGCTCAGTCTTATTCTTGCGATAGTGCTTATATCGCCTTTTCTGAAAGGCTGGGAAAGCATTGACATTCCTGATGTGAATGATTTTGATTTGGCGGAATACGGCTATTCAGCGGATATATATTCGCAGGAGCTTAAAAAGCAGACTGAAAAAAATATATCAGATGTACTTGCGGAGCAGATTTCAGCGGCAGGAATAAATTGCGGTGAAATTCTGACAGAGGTTAATATTTCAGAAGATTTCAGCATATCTATTAATAGGGTGACGGTGAAAACAGATGATTTTTTCGGGGCTGAAAGAATTATAAGGGAAACTCTCGGCAGCAGCACGGAGGTCATAAATGGAAATTTATGAAAAATTAAAAAATATAATCAAAGAGAAAAAGACAGCGGCGGTTGTAATATTTGGAATTGCAGGACTTGTCCTGATACTGATTTCTTCTTTTACTTCGGATAAAAATACTGCGGACAGTGAAATTCCGACTGTATCGGAAGAAATTACAGCGGAAAGCTATTGCACTGAAACTGAAAAACGCCTTGAATCATTTCTGAAAAATATTGAAGGTGCAGGAGATGTGAAAGTTTATCTCACCGTGGGGACAGGCGAAAAATATGTCTATGCCGCTGAAAAAAATACCAAATCTTCGGAAAATCAAAGGGAGGAGGATATAAAATATGTGATAGTCGGAGGAGGTTCTGAAAAATCAGCCCTGATTGAAACCATACGGACACCCGAAATTACAGGCGCAGTTATAGCCTGTACAGGCTGCGGAAGTCCTGCCGTTCAGGAAAAAATCTATAAAGCCGTATCAGCGGCTCTTGGACTTCCCACAAGTAAAATTTTTGTCACACAAATGAAGTAAAGGAGTAAGCGAATATGAAAAAACCTTCCGTAATAATAGGAAAAAAACAGATAATTATGACTTGCCTTACGCTCATGCTTGCGGCGGCGGTATACATAAACTATTCAACAGCCCCCGATATCAAGGGAAACAATGACGCTGTAAACGTTGCAAATACAGAAGATACCATGAATTATGGGGATACTGAATTTGTAAACGCACAGCCTGAACCTGTTGCCGTTTCATCTGATGACTATTTCGCACAGGCAAGGCTTGACAAAATGAATAACCGTGATGAAGCCGTCCAGACTTTACAGACCATGATTGGCGGCGGAGATGTAAGTGATGATGAAATGGTAGTCAATGCCATTGATGCGGTTGAAGTTTCAAAGCTCATAGAATCAGAGGGAACTATTGAATCTCTTGTGAAAGCTCAGGGATTTGAGGACTGCGTTGCATACCTTGACGGCGAAACTGCAAAGGTTGTTGTAAAGACTGAGGGGCTTGACAAGGCGCAGGCAGCATCTATAAAAGAAATAATTCTCGGAGAATCAGAAGTTTCAGTAGAAAATATAAGAATTTTTGAAGTAAAGTAGTTGAACATTCTGAATTTTTTTGTTATAATATAAGTATGGGAGTGCATAAACTCATATTTCCTAAAAACAGGAGGTTTAAAAATGGACGATGTGAAGAAAACTGCTGTAAGCAAACTCAAAATATCAGAGGACGTTATAATAACTGTCGCTAAACTTGCGGCACTCGATGTAAAGGGTGTTGCAGGTCTTGGCGGTGAAATAAACAAAATGTCAAAACTGAAAAACAATGGTCCAATCAAAATAAGCATGATTGACAGCGTTGCAGCTATTGACATAAGCATCAAAATAAAAGGCTACGAAAAAGCTACTGTCGTTGCGCAGGAAGTTCAGTCAGCCGTAAAGGAAAATGTTCAGAATATGACAGGCGTTGCAGTTGCAAGAGTTAATGTATCTGTTGCAGGCGCAGTATTCGATTGATGTAAAGGAGATAATAAATGACAAGACGTGAAATCCGTGACAGCGCATTCAAGCTGCTTTTCGAGCAGCTTCTGCGTGATGATGATATTAATGAACTCTATGATATTGCCGAAGAAATAGAAGAAATAACCGTAAATGACGAGGTTAAAAAACTCGTTGACGGTACTCTTGAACATAAAGACGAAATCGACAGCATAATATCAGGGTACAGCAAGTCAAGAAGCTTTAACAGAATATCCAAAATAAATATAGCTATCCTCAGACTTGCCCTCTATGAATGTCTGTATGTCGAAAATACCCCCATAAATGCTGCAATAAGCGAGGCTGTAAAGCTTTCGTCAGTATATACTTATCAGGAGGATTCTTCATTCATAAACGGTGTACTCGGAGCTTTCTCCCGTGACAGAAAAGACGGAGATACACAAAATGCCTGATTTCCTCGGAATAGATACAAGCAACTACACTACTTCAGCCGCCTTGTATATAAGCGATGAAAACCGCATAATACAGGAAAAAATGCTCCTCCCCGTCAAGGAAGGTCAGCTCGGTCTGCGTCAGAGTGATGCAGTTTTCCACCATACAAAACAATTGCCTGAAATTATTGAAAAATTATTTAATCAATGTGGGAAAAGAAATATTTCCGCAGTATCTGCATCTGTAAGACCCAGAAATATACAAGGCTCATATATGCCCTGTTTTCTCTGCGGAGAGGGATTATGCCGTTCATATTCGGCAATAAATAATATTCCCATGTACAGTACATCTCATCAGATAGGGCATATTCTTGCCGCACTGTATTCTGCGGATAAGCTTGACCTTGTAAGGGGAAAATTCATAGCTTTTCACATAAGCGGCGGCACGACTGACTGTCTTTTATGCCGGCCCGACAGGGAGAATGTTCTGAATATAACCGAAATCGGAACATCTCTCGATTTAAAGGCAGGGCAGGCAGTTGACCGCACAGGTGTTATGCTGGGACTTAAATTTCCGTGCGGTATCGAACTTGAAAAGCTTGCCATGAAATCAGATAAAAAATTCAAGGCAAAAGCCGTACTCAAAGGCGGAAACTGCTGTCTTTCAGGACTTGAAAACAAATGCCGTGATATGATAAACAAGGGCGAATCTCCCGAAAATACAGCTAAATATTGCCTTGATACCATTGCAGAAACAATAGTTTCAATGACAGGATATGCAATTGACAATTATGGAAAATTACCCCTTGTATTCGCAGGCGGAGTTATGTCAGACTATATTATAAAAGAAAAAATATTGTCGGAATATCCCGATGCATATTTCGCACAGCCGCAGTTTTCATGCGATAATGCCGCAGGTGTGGCGATATATGGATATTTGAAGAATACGGAGAAATATATATGAGCATAATAACCGTAACACAGCTTAACAGATATATTGCCTCAGTTGTAAGGGGCGACAGAAATCTTTCAAATATACTCATAAGAGGTGAAATAACAGATATTTCCACATTCAGCCGAAGCGGAAAAAATTATCTGTTTTTTACGCTTAAAGACAGTGAAAGTTCTGTCGGAGCGATTGTATTCAATGATGCGCTTAAACGTCTGAAATTCAAGCCGACTGACGGTATGTCAGCAGTGATAAGCGGAAAAGTCACCGTCTATGAGCCGAGAGGAAATTATCGCATTACAGTAAATGACATCATTCCTGACGGAGCAGGAAAAGAAAGCGTATCATTTGAACAGCTTAAAAAGAAATTATCCGATGAGGGAATATTTGCCCGTGAACATAAGCGTCCCGTCCCGAAAATGCCGCATAAAGTCGGAGTTGTCACATCTCTCAGGGGTGCGGCTGTAAGGGATATCATAAATGTGATAAGCCGCAGATTTCCGCTTACTGAAATATATGCGGTAAATGCAGTCGTTCAGGGTGAAAATGCCGTTGATTCCATATGCAGAGGAATATCAAAAGCTGAAAATGCAGGCTGTGATTTGCTTATAGTCGGCAGGGGAGGCGGTTCGGCAGAGGATTTGAGTGCATTCAATTCCGAAAAAGTTGCCCGTGCGGTATATAACTGCAAAATCCCCGTAATATCTGCGGTAGGTCATGAAACTGATATATCATTGTGTGACCTTGCATCTGATTTGCGTGCGCCTACGCCGTCAGCAGCGGCAGAACTCGCTGTGCCTGATATTCAGGAACTTTACGGCAGAATTGAATTAATTGAGAGAGGAATGAAAAATATCGCTGAAACTTCACTGACAAGGGCGGAAAGCAGATTAAGATATTTAACAGCATCTCTTTCAGCAAATTCTCCGCAGAAAAAACTGGAACTCAATGAAAAGAAAATTAATTCTCTTGACAAAAATCTGAAATCTTTTGCTGAAAGATATATCGAAAAACAGGAAAATATCCTGTCGGAAAAAATAACTCTCCTCGAAAATCTCAGTCCCCTTAAAGTTCTCGCAAGAGGTTATACCCTCGTTTATAACGGAGATAACATAGTTAAAAATTCCGCTGATGTAAATGTCGGTGATACTGTTAAACTCGATTTCGGAAAAGGCGGCGCAGATGCCGAAATAAAAAATAAGTGGTGATATAATGGAAAATATTTCTTTTGAGGAAAATATCAGAAAACTAAGTGCTGTCGTTTCAGAACTCGAAAAAGGCGATATTCCCCTCGAAAAAGCAGCACAGCTTTACAGCGAAGGCGTAAAGCTTTCAGCAGTTTGCAGAAAACAACTCGACGAAGCTAAAATTATGATAACGGAGGCAGACGCAGATAAAGCGTCAGAATAATATTATGAGCAATTTTAAAGAAAAATTAAACGAATACGTTAAATATACAGAAGAAAATCTCAGGGCATACAATGTCTGTACAGCAGAAAATGAACATCAGAAAAATCTCATAGATGCCATGAATTATTCCCTTGAAGCAGGCGGAAAAAGAATAAGACCCGCCCTTGTATATGCTTTTTGTGAGGCACTCGGCGGAGATATTAAAAAAGCTGTCGCCCCAGCCTGTGCAATAGAGATGATACATACATTTTCTCTCATTCACGATGATTTGCCCGCTATGGACAATGATGATTTCCGCAGGGGCAAGCCGTCATGCCATAAAGCTTATGGTGAGGCTATGGCTATACTCGCAGGAGATGCACTTTCAGTTCTTCCCTTTGGAATTATAGCCGAAGATAATAAATTATCCGCAGAACAGAAAGTTAAAATCATATCCGCACTCGCAAGGGCAGTCGGCAGGGACGGCATGATAGGCGGTCAGGTAATCGACATGGAAAACGAAGAAAGAAATGATGTTGATGAAGATAATCTCCGAAATATGTACCGCTGCAAAACGGGTCAGCTTATTGCAGTTTCATGCGTTATGGGCTGTATCTGTGCAGGTGCGTCGGAAACTATCATCGGAATAGCAGCAGAATATGGATTCAAGCTTGGTCTTGCGTTCCAGATAATAGACGATATCCTCGATGTTGAGGGAAATGCCGAGGAAATCGGAAAACCTGTCGGAAGTGATGCAGAGGAAAACAAAACTACTTTTGTCACTCTTTTTGGTGTTGAAAAAGCAAGAGATATGGCTGATGAAATAACAAACGAGGCTCTCGCCTGTCTTGATAAAATTGAAAACAGCAGTTTTCTCAGAGAACTGACTGAAATGCTTCTGAAACGCACAAAATAAAACAAGGAACTTAAAAGCTTATGGATTTTATAAATGATGGGGGCAGAGTAAGCCTTAAAGAACTTAAACTGCCCGAAGACCTGAAAAAACTTTCACTCAGGCAGTGCAGATATCTTTGTACTGAAATAAGAAATCTGCTCATATCAACAGTCTCAAAAAACGGCGGACATCTTGCATCAAATCTCGGCGTTGTGGAACTTACAATTGCTATACACCGCAATTTTGATTCACCTTATGACAAAATTATATGGGACGTGGGTCATCAGTCATATGTGCATAAAATACTTACAGGCAGACTTGACAAGTTTTCAACTATCCGTCAGGAAAACGGAATATCAGGTTTCCCGAAGCCCGAAGAATCTGTGCATGATGTCTGTATTTCAGGACACAGCAGCACATCTGTCTCTGTCGCCTGCGGAATGGCTGAGGCAATGCGCCTGCAAAACAAGGACAACTATGCAGTCGCAGTAATAGGCGACGGTGCTATGACAGGCGGTCTTTTTTATGAGGGCATGAATAACGGTGGAAAAGAACTCAAAAGCAACCTGATTGTAATTCTCAACGACAATAATATGTCAATTTCAAAGAGTGTAGGCTCTCTCGAAAAATATCTCACAAGGCTGAGAAATACCGAAAAATATATGCGTACAAAACGAAAAGTTGAAAAAAATCTCTACCATATACCAATAGTTGGAGTGAAAATGGCAAGAGGTATCAAAAGCGCAAAGGATACACTTAAATCTGCCATGCTCGAAAGAACTATGTTTGAAGATATGGGTTTTATATACCTCGGTCCTGTAAACGGTCATAATCTCTCTGAACTTGAACAGGTTATCCATGTTGCAAAATCATATCACAGACCTGTACTGATTCATGTGAATACCACAAAGGGAAAAGGTTATCTCCCTGCCGAAAAAAATCCGGGGGAATATCACGGTATTTCAAAATTTGATGTGGTTTCAGGAAATCCCGAAGTTTCGGTATCTGAATGTTATTCAACCGTTTTCGGAAAGGAACTGACAAGCCTTGCGGAAAAAGATGACAGAATATGTGCGATTACCGCAGCGATGAAATACGGAACAGGTTTGCAGTTTTTTGCAGAGAAATTCCCCGAAAGATTCTATGATGTCGGTATAGCCGAACAGCACGCCGTAACTTTTGCGGGCGGACTTGCTTCAATGGGAAATATTCCTGTATTTGCGGTGTATTCCACTTTTTTGCAGAGAAGCTATGACCAGCTTGTCCATGATATAGCAATAGGCGGACTTCATATAGTGCTTGGCGTTGACCGTGCAGGAATAGTCGGCGAGGACGGCGAAACTCATCAGGGACTTTTTGATGTTCCGATGCTTTCAACAATTCCGAATACAACCATATATTCCCCAGCAGGCTATGAAGAACTTAAACTCTGTCTTAAAAAGGCTGTATATGCCAATAACGGACTTGTGGCAGTCCGTTATCCGAGAGGTGCGGAGGAAATTTCGTTCAACGAGGATTTTCTGAATACAGATTATATATTCATGAAAAACGGAAGCGATACACTTCTCGTATCATACGGAAGAATTTACAATGAGGTATACAAGGCTCAGACACTTCTCAATTCTGACGGCACAGTCTGCGACAGACTTAAATTAACCAAAATATTCCCCCTGCGCCGTGAAATCATTGATGAAATGAAAAATTACAAGAGAATAATTTTCTTTGAGGAATCTGTCGGCAGCGGAAGTATTTCCGAAAAAACAGGTTTTATGCTTGCTGAATCGGGTTACTGCGGTTCTTACAGCCGTGTAGCCGTTGAGGGCTTTGTAAAACAGGCAAAAGTCAAATCATCACTCAGTCAGCTCGGACTTTCGTGCGAGAAAATCGCAGACTATGTGAGGAGAAAAATTATAAATGCCCAGACTTGACAGCCAGCTTGTTGCACGGGGAATAGCAAGAAGCAGAGAAAGAGCCAAGGAAATGATAAAATCAGGTGCTGTCACAGTAAACGGCAGAATTATAAGAAAATCTTCATTTGAGGTTATGCCCGATGATGAAATAATATCTTCCGAAAAAGAAATATATGTCGGTCGTGGAGCTTTGAAACTCGAAAAGGCTGCACAGACATTCGGACTTGATTTCAGCGGCAGGATATGCATTGATATAGGGGCTTCAACGGGCGGTTTCACCGAATATATGCTCATGCATGGTGCTGAAAGAATCTATGCGGTAGATGTCGGCACAGGTCAGCTTGCCGAAAAACTCAGAAATAACAGCCGTGTAATAAATATGGAAAATACCGATATACGCAGCGTATCCGAGGAGGATACGGGCGGAAAGGCGGACTTTATAAGCGTGGACGTATCTTTTATATCTCTTGAAAAGATACTCCCCGATATTTACAGACTGCTGAAAGACAATGCCTGCGCTGTCGTGCTGATAAAGCCGCAGTTTGAGGCAGGAAAGAAAGATATAGGAAAAGGAGGAATTGTAAAGGAAAGAAAAGTTCATGAAAGAATATTGTCCGGTTTGTGCGGAAAATTTTCTGAAATCGGATTTTCCGCCGCTATGCTGACACATTCTCCCGTAAAAGGCGGAAGCGGAAATATTGAATACCTTGCGCTTCTGAAAAAATCATATGATTGTTCATATGAATACGATTTCAGAAAAATTGTGAATACTGCTTTCACAGAATTATAAAAGGGGTGGTTTAATGAAAGCAGCTCTCTATCCCAATTTCCAGAAGAAAAATGCCCTCGGCTGCGCCAGAAGAACCTGCGATATGCTCAACAATTCAGGTATAGAAGTGAGTATAAGCGAGCAGTTCAGGGAAAATTTTTCCGACAAGACTTTTGTGAAATTTGAGGATATTGACGTATCAGCTAAAAATGCCGATTTCGTCATAGCAATAGGCGGTGACGGCACTATACTGCGATGTGCAAAATATTTAATCGGCACGGATACAAAACTTCTCGGCATAAATACGGGTACTCTCGGATTTATGGCGGGACTTGAAGCAGACCAGCTTGACAAACTCGCTCTGCTCAGAAGCGGAGATTATGAAGTATCACAGAGAATGACACTCGATGTAACATTTTCGGGAAAGGACGGGGATATTACATATACCGCCCTGAATGAAGTGGCAGTCAGGTCGGGAAGTTTCAGAATATGTGACTTTGATGTATGTTCAAACGGCTATCTGATAGGAAAATACCGTGCGGACGGAGTCCTTTTCAGCACACCGTCAGGCTCTACCGCATATGCTCTTTCAGCAGGAGGTCCTGTAATAGAGCCTGACCTTGAATGTATTGAGATGACATTGATATGCCCGCACTCACTTTTTTCGAGGGCAACATTATTTTCATGTGACAAAAAATTGCGTATGACCGACAGAACAGCAGGCAGTGAGTCAATGGTTATAAGCGTTGACGGCGACCTGTATAAAAGACTTGGAGAAAATGATTCAATAGAAATAGCAAGAGGAAAAAACAACGTTAAGTTTATTAATTTGATAGGCAATTCATTCCACGAATCTCTCTGCCGTAAAATGTGCAGACCGATAAAATAATAATACTAATATCAAATTTTGTAAATGGAGATTGAATTATATGAAAAATCGCAGACATGATGCAATACTTGAAATAATATCAGAAAAACCCGTCGCTACTCAGGAAATTCTTATATCTCTCCTTAAAGAAAAAGGTATATCAACTACTCAGGCGACACTCTCACGAGATATACAGCAATTATCACTTGTAAAACAAAGAGATGAAAACGGCATTTATAGATATACTCTCCCTGCCGCAGCCGTCACAGAGAAAAGTCTTTTTGAAGAAACAGTTATTTCTGTCGATTATGCAATGAATACCATAGTGCTTAAATGCCGTGCAGGTATGGCACAGGGTACTTGTGCCGCTATTGACTCCGTCAGGCATGAGGGAATTGTAGGAACAATAGCAGGCGATGATACAATTTTTATCCTCGTAAGAAGCGAGGCAGACGCTAAAAAATTGTCAAAAAAATTTAAAAGCGAAATTTTTCACGGAAAGTAAGGATAAATAAATATATGCTCAAAGAAATCTATATCAGAAATCTTGCTGTAATAAAAGAAGCTGTCATTCCGCTGACAGAAAATCTGAATATATTCACAGGCGAAACAGGTGCGGGAAAATCTATACTTATCAACGGCATAAACGCTGTCTTGGGTCACAGAAGCAGTAAGGACATAGTCCGCACAGGTTGCGACAAGGCTGTAATAACCGCACTTTTCACCGAACTTTCAGATGATATCGCCCAAAAGCTCGATGAACTCGGTATAGCTCACGATAACGCAGAAATAAGTCTTACAAGAGAAATAAATGCGGACGGCGGAAGCGTATCCCGTATAAACGGCAGAACCGCCTCCGCATCAACTCTCAGGGAAATAGGCTCTATGCTCATAAATATTCACGGTCAGCATGATAATCAGATTCTCCTCGACAGCGAAAAACATTTGCAGATACTCGACGATTTCGGCGGGGATAATACACTCCTCGAAGAATACCGCAGTACGTTCAGAGAACTTCAGCAGACAGCCAGAAAACTCGGTGAACTTAAAAAACTTGAACAGTCACGCATAGAAAGAACAAGATATCTCAATGATATAATAGAGGATATAGGCGATTTAGGCATAGAAGCAGGCGAGGACGATGAACTCGAAAAAGAATACAATAATGCCAGAAATTCCGAAAAAACTATAATTTCAATCAGAAATGCCATACAGACCATAACTGCGGAAGATGCCGTAAATGATATGATAGTCTCCGCAGAAACAGAAATTTCTCCCTATACAGACAACGATGAGGAAATATCCGCACTCTATGAAAGACTTTCAGCCACAGAAATTGAACTTGCGGATATTGCCTCGGAACTCGAAAGAATCGCTGACAGAGTTGAACTTGACGGTCAGCGTCTTGAATATCTCTCCGAACGCCTCGAAATTATCAACAAGCTGAAAAGAAAATATGCCACAGACTGCGAAGGACTTGTTAAATTGTATGATGATGCCTGCAAGGAAATTTTACAGCTCGAAAGTTCAGGCGATGAAATAAAAAAACTCAGCGAAAAACGTGAAAATCTTCTTCATACTGTAACCGAACAGGCTAAGGCTCTCTATGAATACCGTGAGGAAACTGCCGAAAAATTTTCGCAGAGAGTTACCGCAGAACTTGAATTTCTTAATATGTCAGGCGTTATAATAGCCGTAAAACATGAAAAAGGCAAATTGACAATTCACGGTATGGATACCGTTGAATTTCTCATATCTGCCAACAGGGGCGAAGAACCTAAGCCGATTTCAAAAATTGCATCGGGCGGCGAACTTTCAAGAATCATGCTCGCCCTTAAAAGCGTCATAGCCGCAAAGGACAGCATACCTACTATGATATTTGATGAAATAGATACGGGCGTGAGCGGTAAAGCTGCCCAGAAAATCGGTATAAAACTCCGTGAAATCGGAAAGGTAAGACAGGTTATATGCGTTACACATCTTTCACAGATTGCAGTCATGGCTGACAATCACCTTATGATTGAAAAGCAGATAATTGACGACAGAACAGAAACTCATGTCATGCAGCTCGATTTTGAGGGACGAACTGCCGAAATTGCAAGAATTATGGGCGGAGAAAATCCAAGCGAACTGATTCTTAAAACAGCACAAGAGGAAATTTTGCGCTCTTGCCGTATGAATGAACGGAACGAAGTGGAGTGAATGAATAGGCAAGGCTATAAAAGCGCAAAATTGACGATTTTAAATAGGAGCAGGTATATGAAAATTTATTCGGCAAGACACGGACAGACTGATTTCAATAAGGAAAATAAAATACTCGGCATAACAGATATTCCCCTTAATGATACGGGAATCTCTCAGGCGGAAATCTTTGCGGAAAATGTTAAAAATCTCGGAGATGTAGATATTATAATTGCATCTCCCATGAAAAGGGCAAGAACTACCGCAGAATTTGCCGCAAAAAAATGCGGGCTTGAAATAATTATTGACGAAAGATTAAAAGAATGGGATTACGGGAAATATGAGGGTCAGCCAAGAAGTGATGTATTTGCGGCTGATAAAGAATTATTTGCCGTCAGAATGGGGAAAACAGGCGAATCACTCTTACAGCTTGCACACAGGGTATACAGCTTTATAGATGATATAATAAAGGATTACAGCGATAAAAATGTACTGGTTGTAAGTCATGGCGGTGTATGCCGAATGATAGAAACTTATTTCAATGATATGACAACAAAGGAATATAGTAACTGGTTTATGGGGAATTGTCAGATAATAGAGTATGATGTATAATCAGAGGAAAATTTGCGCTCTTGCCGTGTGAATGAACGGAACGAAGTGGAGTGAATGAATAGGCAAGGCTATAAAAGCGCAAATTTGACGATGTTAAATCAGAGGAAAATTTGCGCTCTTGCCGTGTGAATGAACGGAACGAAGAGGAGTGAATGAACAGGCAAGGCTATAAAAGCGCAAATTTGACGATGTTAAATCAGAGGAAA
>ODAI014095637.1_pt1 | contig 73525 bp, 53 predicted proteins | sample 1539321 | NCBI WGS metagenome assembly ODAI01 (sample SAMN02144231, study PRJEB22623) | gut metagenome | biome: sheep rumen | host: Ovis aries | place: New Zealand
CCTGGATCGCGGCGAGGCGGGTTTTCCCGGAGCGCGAGGCGGGGGCCCGCGCACTCCCGGAGCATCTTCATCTGCGGCGAATCCTCGAGCCACACCATGCGGAAGGCGTCCTTGTCGCCCACCTTGCGCGCATTGACGAGGTCGAGTTCCAACGGTTCCAGTCCGAAGAGCAGGTTGTAGTAGTTCTCGCGCGCGAGGAGCAGCTGGCTCATGATGGGATTGAATTTCTTCAGATAGTCCCACACTTTCTGCGACTTGAAGCCGAAGAGCGGCGACCAGTATTCCTGCAGGCTCTTGGCCTGCTCGTCGGTCATGTCCTCATAGAGCAGCTTCATGCTCTCGAAGGCGATGGAGACGGCCCCCTCGTAGGACTCGTTGGTCACTTCGACGACATCCGAGAGAGGGTCAGGGATGGAGGGTGTGACACCTTTCAGCTCGGGCAACTTCTGTGTCTCGCAGTGGTCCCACGGGGTGCCGCTGATGTTGTCGTTTATCTTGTCGAAGGGGTTCTGGAGGTTGAAGCGTGCTGCGGTGGTGGAAGCGGTTTGTGCATCATTGCCGGCTTTCTTTTTCTGCGCCGCGGCTGGTGCGGGGGCAAGAAGGAGGGCTATTGCTGCTATTAGGAGCAGTTGGCTGAGGGGTGTTTTCATGATTATCTGTGATAAGAGGATTGGCTGAAATGCATACATATTTTGCAAATATAGGAAATAAAGAGATAAAATGCAAGTAATTGGGGAAGAAAGTGTAGGTGGGGTCGCTCTGCGAGCGAGAAATTATTGAATTTCATTCTACTTTTTCTCACCATGGCAATACTCAAGCAAGCTTGACATTGCTCATTTGGCTTAACGAAAAAGTTCAAAAAATTGGTTTAAAAATTATTCAAAAATTATCTTGACGTACGCCTAAAGGCATACTCTAATGGGGAGTCGCTCTTCGAGTGAGAAATCTTTCAAAATCTGTTCAAAATCTTTGGCGCTGCGCGCTGAAATTGTTATCGGACAGAAATTATCGTAATTGACGTAATTATTCATTTTTATCTTTGAAAGAAATTATCGTAATACGCAGAAATTTCGACCTGTACGGTTGAAAAGCCCTGTTAGCCTGTCATCCGATAGTTTATCCGGTGCACTGTCAGCCACCCTTCCATTTCTCCGTTGATTATTGATGCGGTGATAACAGCAAGTGCTCCGCTTCCCTTTCTCGACCATGACATGCCATTGTGTTTCTGTCGTGTCGCAACAAAAGTATGTCCCAGAATTCAACAAATTGTCAGAAAAGTATAATACATCATATTATACACAGTCCCCATTAAATTGTATAGATGGTGAGGTTGACCTCATGCTTATAGGAATAAATCCAAAAGGGAATCTTGGGGAAGGGTCAAGTAAGAAGACGACAGAAGAGTATCTTGCAGGAAATCCGTATTGGTCAGAACGATTTACTAAAGAGGGAAAGATTGACTGGAAATATAATCAAGGAGCAAGATTCTTTTTGGGATTTGATGATTTTTGTCATGATGAGAGCATAGATAATGACAAGAAAACAGTTTGGACAAACCTCTCTCCATTTGAGTCAAAAAACGGCAACAACGATCTCAGGAAAGAGCTAATGGAAATAGGTATAAAAAGCACTCTCGAACTAATAGGTATAATTCGCCCCAAACGGATCATCTTGTTAGGTATAAATGCATTTGAACAATTAGAGAAATCGCAAGAAAGACAAAAAATAGAGTACTCTAAAGTATTTTCAAACATCAAAGCACAGGTTGGCCGGATTAATAATATACCAACGGCATGTCTTACTCATCCTTCTGGGCAATGGGAAGTTTCTAATAAATTTAATTCTATGTTTGTCTTTCTTCATGAATTAGCAGAAATTACGAATAAAAAATGTGATGTAAAGCCTCTAAAAGAGGTTGTTAAAATAATGCATGATGAAATGAAATTGTGGCAAGATAGGGTTGTTTTATAAAAAAGACAACTTTTTCAATAAATCCCAAAGACCTCTGCTACCAGTTGGCGGAGGTCTTTGTCTTCTTTGCACCATAATTCTTTTGATTATGGTAAAAGTAGAGAAATATGAAAAATTGAACAAACCTGGATTATGGTTTGTATGTTCGGAACAACCAGCTACCGAACTTAAACAGTACGTATATGACTTTGCTGTAGAATCATATTGCGACAGAAAACCCGTAGTGTCCTCCAGTTTGTCGCATCTGGGGAGGGCTGTCGCAACCTGCGGGTCAGAAAATCAAGAAAAAAGATCTTCTCCGTGCGATATCGTCCTATCTTTGCCATGTCGAAAGGAACAAACGGGTTTCCTGCAGGCAAAAAGAAATCAATTTAGGAACATTTAAAAAAGACGATTATGAAAAAAGTGAATATCTTCCTCGCAACGCTCCTTTGCATGATGCTGCAAACCATGTCGGCCGTAGCACATGAGAAACTCATCACCCCGGAACAGTTGCCCGCCACAGCCAAAGCGTTCGTACAGCAGACCTTTCCCGGGCAGATGATCGAATACGCCATCATCGACACCGACTTTTCCAAGACCAGCTATGAGCTTTGCTTGAACAATGGCGTGGAAATGGAGTTCGACATGAACGGAGAATGGTATATGGTGGACTGCAACTATGATCCTGTTCCCCAGCAGATTATCCCGCCAGTCATTGCCAATTACGTGAGTACCAACTACAGCGAGCAGACTATTGTCAAAATCGACAAGAAGAGTGAAGGCTACAGCATCAATCTATCAAACGATGTAGAAATCAGGTTCGGCAGTAACGGACAAGTGATTGAAGTCATTGACTAACCAACGTTTTTTTCTCAACTGTTAAAAGCAAGGATCGGAGACGCCACAATGTGACGTCTCTACTTGCTTTTGCACTCATTTCTGCCATCACAATGCTTTTTTAGCATCATCCATTCTTTTGTTGCTGTTTCATGTAGTCGCGTGGCGACATACCGTAGACGCTCTTGAACATGGTGGAGAACGAAGCGGCATTGGAGAATCCGCAGGCGTAGACCACTTCGCTGATGTTCATTCCTTGCGACGCCAGCAGTTTGGCAGCTTGGTTCAGTCGGATATTTCGGATGAAGTCGTGCGGAGTCTGTCCGGTGAGTTCCTTCATCTTGCGGTGCAGGTGCACGCGGCTGATGCCCACCTTCTCTGCGATCATGTCCACGCTCAGGTTGGGGTCGTCAAGATGCTTGTTGATGGTAGCCATCACACGTTCGAGCAGTTTCTCGTTGGGTGACTTCACCTTGATTTCGTCCACTTTCTCCTCCAGTTTCTCTGTCTGGCCGAATTTCTTCTTCATCAGCATGTGAGAGTTGATGAGGTTGTGGAGCGTATGCCGCAGGATATCCATGTTGAAAGGCTTGACGATGTAGGCGTCGGCACCCGTCTCCAGTCCTTGCAGCTTGTCCTCGTCGCGAGTCTTGGCCGTGAGCATCACCACAGGGATGTGGTTGGTGCTGTGGTTGGACTTGATTTGCGAGCAGAGCGTGTTGCCGTCCATCTCAGGCATCATGACATCGCTCACCACCAGGTCGGGCATGTTGCGGTAGATCTCCCCCAAGGCCTGTCGGCCGTTGACGCAGGCGATGATCTCATAGTCATTGCTCAGTTCCTGTGTCAGGTATTCCCTGATCTCGTCATCATCCTCAGCGATGACGATCATCGGCTGTTTCCCCTTCCGCCTGGGCTGTTCCTCTTCGATCTCAGGCAAGTTCTGGATGTCCAGGTCCGCCAATTCAGCAACAGGCTCACTGTCTTCAGGCATGATCTCCTCGGGTTTGAGATGCTCCTTGCCCAACGGGATGCTGACGGTGAACTCACAGCCTTGTGACAGGTTGCGTGCTTTGATGGCTCCGTAGTGCAGTTCCACGAGCGAGCGTGTCAGGTCGAGTCCGATGCCTGTGCCCAGGTCGCGGTCGTTGCTGTTTGTCGGACTTTGGTAGAACCGCTCGAAGATCTTGTCCAGTTTGTCCTCGGGGATTTTCTCTCCGTTGTCGCTGATGGCGATTTCTGCGCTTTGATTGTCGTGGGTGACGCGGATGTTGATTTTTCCTCCCATCGGTGTGAATTTGAAGGCATTGGAGAGGATATTGACGATCACTTTGTCGAAATTGCCGCGGTCGATCCATACAGGCAACTGTTCTGTGTCGTGCTCATAGGTCAGTTGGATTTGCTTGGCTGTGGCTTGGTTTTCGAAGAGTGTGCGGATCTCGCCGACGAATCCCACGAGGTCGGTCTCTTGCATACGCATCTGCATCATGCCCTTGTCGATTTTCCTCAGGTCCATCATCTGGTTGATGAGGTGCAGTATTCGCTCTGCGTTGCGCTTGATGGTCTTGTAGATGCCCAGTCGCTGCGGGTCGTCGTCATTTTTCATCAGCGAGAGAAGTGGAGTGATGATGAGGGTCATAGGAGTGCGGATCTCATGGCTGATGTTCATGAAGAACTTCAGTTTGGTCTCGCTCATCTCTTCTGCATGCATGTGTTCTTGTAGGCGCAGTTTGTCCTCCTCCCGGCGGTTACGCAGTTTCACATACTGCCACACGGCAAAACCGAGGATGAGCGCATAGAGCGTGTATGCCCACCATGTGCGGTACCACGGGCTGTGGATCACGACGGTGAATTCCTTGATGTCGGTCACTTGGTCGTTGCGCTCAGCTTTGACGCGGAAGTGGTATTTGCCTGGCGTGAGGTTGGAGAAGGTGACCTCGTTCTGTCCGGGTCGCAGTCTGACAAACTCCCCGTCGTTGATGCTGTAGAGGTAAGTGATATGCTCAGGATTGTCGTAGGTCAGCGTGGAAAGTTGGATGGTGAACGAATTGTCGCGGTAACTGAGGTTGAACTTCTTCGTAGCGATGACGGTGGTGTCGGTCACCAGGTAGTGGCCAGAATAGGTCTTGTTACCCACGGAAGAGCCATGGAGAAGGAAATCAGCCAGTTGCAGACTGGCTTTCCACTCACTGGGCCGGATGTCCTTGGGATCGAACCAGGTGATGCCTCCCACGCCGCCGAAGAGCATTTTCCCCCCATGTCTGTAGTTGGATGCACCGTCGGAAAACTCGTTGGACTGTAGTCCGTTATCTACGAAATAGCTGTCGAAATGCTTTGTTTCAGGATTCATGCTGTTGAGTCCATGGTCGGTCGAGATCCAGAGAATCCCGTTGCTGTCTTGCTCAATAGATGCGATACCGTTGTCCGACAGTCCGTTCTCTATGGAGTATCGGGTCATCTCGTGGCTCTTCAGGTCATAGCTGTAGAGGCCGTCGCTGGTGCCGATCCAAAGATGGCCTCCATATTCCTTGACGATGCGGATGGGCGTGCCATACAGCAGGCTGTTGCTGCCGAAAGTGCTGAGCCAGCTCTCTCTGCTGACATCAAAGCAACAGAGGCCTACAGAGGTTGCTATATACACCCTTGTGCCGTCGGGCGAGACAGATAGTTTGGAGATATAGTCGTTGACCAGGCTGTTGATTTGCCTGTTGGTCTCCACCCCGTTTTTTGCCTTGTAGGTTTTGAAATTGCCGTTGGGGTCCATCTTGATGAGTCCGCTGCCCATGGTGCCGATCCATACATTGCCTTTGTCGTCGGTATCAAGGCCGAACACGCTGATGTCGGATGATGCAGGCAAAGAAATGGGGTGATATTGTCCGCTGCCTTTGTCGACCCAACCGAATCCCTCCAGGTAGCTGCCGATGAAGATACGCCCGCGTGGGTCTTCCGTCATGGTGAGTATTGTGCTGGGAACCCCTGCTGTGATATGCCTGGAGGACTTATTGCCAGGGTTATATTGATAAATGCCGTCTTTGTCGGTGCCGATCCATATCGAACCGTCGTCGGTGGTGAGCGAGCTGATGATGCAAGCCTGTCCGATCAGGTTATCTCCTCCGAGTTTGTAGCCCATGTAGTTGAATGTCACCGGACTGTTGGGCTGCACGTAGATGCCTTTTTGGAGCATTCCGATCCAGAGGTTGCCGCTCGGGTCCTCGGCGATAGAGTAGACTTTTGAGAAAGAGAGCCTGACGTCGCGGCTGTAATAGGGATTCTCTGTCTGCAGGTTTGTCTTGGGGTCATAGACATTGATGCCATTGCCATCGTACCCGACCCACAGCCTGCCGTCGCGGCTGCCATAGAGTGCGGTGACGGGATGAGTGCTGATGGCGTCAACGTGCTGGAAAGAGCCACCTGAGAGTTTGAACACGCCATGCTTGCTTGTACCCACATAGAGATTGCCACTGCGGTCCTCGCACAAGCGGCGCGTGTCGGTGTTCATACCATTCTCCGTGAAAAAGCGTTTGAGGATTTTCTTGCCATCGGAGAGCAGCAGTCCCCGCTGGGCGGTGGAGATCCACAGACGGTCTTCTTTATCGATGAAGATGTCGTTGATGGTGTTGATTTCTTTCAATTCACCTCCGATTTGGTGAGCCTCGGTGGGAGAGTCGATGATGATGAGTCCATGTCCGGACGAACCAGCGAACATGGTACCGTCGGACCGCTCAGCGAAACAGGTGATGTAGCAAGGCTGCTCATTGCCGTTGAGGTCTTTGGTCTTGATGTCTTGGAAACTGGTGCCGTTGTAGGTCTGCAAGGCACCGAACATGCCGATATAGAAGAGTCCGCGACTGTCTTGGGTGATGCAATTCACGTAATTGCTGGCCAACCCCTTGTTGTCCTCTTTTTTGAAGATATGAAACTGGTATCCGTCATACCGGCACAATCCGTTGCGGGTGGTGGTCCACATAAAACCATCACGATCGAGATAAATCTGGTTGACGAAACTGCTCGGCAATTGATTGTCGGCATCAAACATCTTGCCTATTTGGGCATGCACTTGGCATACGGAGACAATGATTCCTGCAAGCAGAAAGCGTATATGATTCCTCATTATTAGAAGTTTACAATTAAGGTAAATAAATAGGTCGTTGTTTAGATAATGTGCAAAAGTAATATTTTTGGCAGGATATACCAAGAAGAATGTCCAAATTTTTTCTTTTTGGTTTGAAGTATACCCAGTCTTTTCGCCGCCCCTTGAATGAAAAACCCGAATTTCGTCGAAAAAATCACGGCAACTCGTCGAAAAACAGACGAGGCAGTGGGTGATTCGTCTTATCTTTGCACTCGAAAACGTAACGCAATCATTAAAAACAGATAGACGATGAATCCAAAGAGATTATTTTTCACGGTGATGATGATATTGCTGACGACAGTCATCATGGCACAGACAACCCAAGTGACCGGTATTGTGGTGGATAAGGCAACGGGTGAAGGTGAGCCTTTCGCCACCATTCGCATCTTCCAAGACGGGCAAAAGGATAAGCCCCACGCCATATTCCTGACCGACGAGAACGGCAAGTTTGAGCAGGATGTGGAAGGAACGGGCCGTTTTGCCCTCTCTGTCAGCAGCATCGGCAAGGTGGAGAAGACCCTGGAGGTCGCTCTCGGCCAATCCGCAACTCTCGATCTCGGCCGTGTGGAGCTGGAGTCAGACTCCAAAACCCTGAAGGGAGTAGAGGTGGTGGCCCAGAAACCACTGGTGAAGATGGAGGTCGACAAGATGACTTATAAAGTGGAGGATGATCCCGATTCAAAATCCAACACCGTGCTCGACATGTTGCGCAAAGTGCCTATGGTGAATGTGGATGGGCAGGACAACATCACGGTCAACGGCACATCATCTTTCAAGGTGTATGTCGACGGAAAGCCCAATGTGATGTTCTCCAGCAATCCTTCGATGATATTCAAGAGCATGCCGGCCTCCATGGTGAAGGATATCGAGGTGATAACGAATCCTGGTGCCAAATACGACGCAGAAGGAGCCGGTGGCGTGCTGAATATCGTGATGAACAAGCAAAACCCGATGGCGGTGCAAAGCATGGACGGCTTTACAGGCACGTTGCGGGCCTCTGTCGGCAACAAGAGCATGGGAGCCGGTGCGTTTGTCAGTGGTCAGAAAGGCAAGCTGTCGTATAGCGCCAATGTGATGGAAAACTACAGCAAGCCAGGCAAGCCCGAGGTGGAGATGGAGCAGATCAACGGCAATTCGTCGGTGATCACCACCTCAGCGACAGAGACGAAACTGCCGTTCACGTTGGGCAATCTCTCTTTGGGTTACGATATCGACGACCGGAGCAGCATCAATGCCACGGCATCCATCACCAACCTCACCATGCGCAGCAACGGTACGCCAGGAACCCGCATGAATGGTGCCGACTATGGCAATGGCTTCAACTACCAGTATGACACGAAGACCAAGAACAGCCGCACATCTTTCAGCGGAAACATCGACTATCAGCGTTTCCTCAACCCGGAGCGCACCAAGTCGATCATCCTGACCTATCAACTCTCCTATGCACCATCGAAAACCGAGCAGGAGAATAGTTTTATGGCCAACTCGACATCGTTTGTCGACCTGACCGACCGCTTCACTCTCAGCAAGGAAAAGACGTTGGAGCATACCTTCCAGACCGATTTCACTACTCCGCTGTCCACCAACCAGACACTGAACCTCGGTGCCAAGATGATGACCCGCAAGGCCACGTCAGACTCCAAATACTACCTAGAGGATGTGTACAACCAGGCCATGAGCATGGATTACGAATACCGCAACACCATCCTCGCCGGATATGCCGAGTATGAGACGAAGTGGAACAATATCGGTGCGAAAGGCGGACTGCGCTACGAGCATACCTGGCAGGATGTCACCTACCATCTCGGCAATGGAGAGAATTTCAAGACCGATTATGGCAGTCTGGTGCCCACGGCCAATCTGAGTTACAATTTCTCGCCGACGAGTAATATCGGCCTGACCTACAACATGCGCATCAGCCGTCCTGGTATCACATACCTCAATCCGTATGTCAACCGTTCCGACCCCACCTCCCTCAGCTACGGCAACACCGATCTCGATGTGGAGAAATCCAACAATGTGGCCCTGGTGTACAATGCATTCTCTACCAAACTGATGATGAACCTCAGCCTCAGATACAACTACACAGGCAACGGCATCGAGCAATACAGCTTCTACGACAACAATATCCTCAACACCACTTACGGGAATATCGTGAAGAGGAGCCAGCTGGGGCTCAACGGCTACATCAGTTGGCTGATGTTCAAGAACACCCGACTCTTCTTCAATGGCGGAGCCTCCTACGTCGACATGAGCAGCGACGCACTCTCGTTGAGCAACAGTGGATGGCAGGCCAATGCCATGATGGGACTACAGCAGACGCTGCCCTGGGACTTGAAGCTCAGTGCCTATCTGATGACCTCCACGAAGTCCTACACCCTGCAGGGATGGTCAAGCGGTTTCAACCTGGTCACCGCCAACCTCTCGAAATCGTTCTTCAACGACAAGCTCACCGTCAGTGTAGGTGGTCTGACAGGACTCTCCAGCAAGGGCAACATCAAAATGGAGACGTTTGCTGAGGGTAAGGGATTCAACACCCGTTCCACCATCAAGGTACCCATCCAGAGCGTGACCCTCTCCGTGAGCTATACCTTCGGCAACAGCAAGCGTCAGGCCCGGCAGCATGTATCACGCATCCAGAACGACTACATCGAGCAGCAGTCGCAGGGTGAGATGCTCAACAGTGTCGGCGACATGAAACAACAGTAATCTCTCTCTCTTATTTCCGGCACTCTTCCACTTTTTTCCAGGGTGGGAGGGTGCCATTTCCGAAAAAAGGTGTATATTTGCATACCATGAGAAAAATCAGTAGAAAAGACCTCGGCATTTTTGCCATACAGTTGTCCGTTTGGGCTTTGATCCTGTTGCTGCCTCCATTGGCCGTGATCCTCACCACCCACAATTGGTCGACCACAGTCACCATGGCTGTTTTCGTGTGGGGAATGATGCAGTCGCCGTTCATTCTCTATTTCCTCAACTTCTACCTCCTTGGTCCGTGGCTCTTCTTCAAGCGCAGGACTCTGGTTTTCATTGTGGCCAACATGCTGGCCATCGCAGCGCTTAACTACGGCTTCTTGTTCATCGGAAGATCGTTCAACGACCACCGAGTCAATATGCCCGATCAGGCATGGATCGGGTTCTATTCCGGCATTTTCTCCTATCTGGTGCTCAACTGCGTGGTGATCGCAGTGGCCATCGGCATCCGGCATTTCCTCAACGTGAGGAAAATCCGGCAGCAGTTGGAGGAGGAGCGGCATAAGACGACGGAGGCAGAATTGGCATGGCTCAAGAGTCAGATCAACCCGCATTTCATGTTCAACACCCTCAACAATATCTCCAGTCTCACGCAGATCGATGCCGATGCCGCCCAGGATGCCATTGCACAACTCAGTGACCTGTTGAGGTATGCGATCTATGAGACCAACAAGAAGCAAGTGCCTGTCAGTGGTGAAGTGGAGTTTATGAAGAACTACATCGAACTGATGAAACTGCGCTGCAATGAGAAAACAGAGGTGCGCACCTATTTCCATGTCGCTCAGGATGTTCAGGTGGCACCCCTGCTCTTCATCTCGCTGGTGGAAAATGCCTTCAAGCATGGTGTGAGCAGCAACCGAGAGTCGAAGATCGATATCTCCCTGGTGGAAGAGCATGATTCGTTGGTCTTCGTCTGTGAGAACAGCAATTATGCCAAGGACGACCACGACAGGAGCGGGTCGGGCATTGGGCTGGAGAATACCCGTCGCAGGCTTGAACTCATGTACCCAGGCCGTTATGAGTGGGAACAATCGAGCGATGAAGACACATTTTTCATCAAGATACAATTGCATTTGTAACATTTTTTTTGTATCTTGATGAAACATGGGTGATGGAAACATGATGAAAAATTGATGAAACATAATTATTTGGCGATCTATGAAAACCGTATTATCTTTGCAAACAGAAAATGAAGACAAAGTTATTAGGTTAAATAAATATAGGTTGTTATTTTAGGTTTTTTATGTTTGTAGATTTTCGCAAACTATTCATTATCGTTACGGCGATATGGTTGCAACTGCCCTCTTATGCGCAAGAGGGCAGTTTGCTTTTTTACACGTAGGAGATCGTCATGCCATGTACGACAATGGGCGGATGAATCCATATCCCGTTCACACCTGACCATTTTTTGTTGATCTTTATCTTGTTTTTGGAGCCCATGCCCGTGACAAGTTCGGCTTCTCTTTCGATATGGAATGATTCCTAATGAAAATGAAACACTGTAAAAAGTATTTCGGTTAATTTTCGATTAACTTTGTAGCTGAAAATCCGTCAAAGGATGGCAATAATTTCTGAATCTATTTTTTTACTACTTTTTATATGAAACAATTTTTTCATTCATTGCGTATTGGCTTTTTGAGAAAGCGAATGGCAGGAAATGCCAGGCGTCTTGTCATGGTGGCATTGCTGACGATGCCTATGATGCAACTGCGTGCGGCAGTTGATCCCAATTTCTACATTTTCCTTTGTTTTGGACAGTCTAATATGGAGGGTGCCGCACGTCCTGAGCCCCAGGACCTGGTCAGTGCCGGACCTCGGTTTCTCCTCATGCCAGCCGTCGACGATCCTCAGCGAGGTCGCAAGATGGGAGAGTGGTGTGAGGCAGTGCCCCCCCTCTGCCGTCCGAACAACGGTCTTACCCCCGCCGACTATTTCGGCCGCACCCTTGTCGCCTCATTGCCCTCCAACATCCGCATCGGTGTGATCCATGTGGCCATCGGAGGAATCAAGATCGAGGGTTTCATGCCCGACAAGATAGCCGACTATGCCAAGAACGAGGCCCCCAGTTGGATGAAAGGCATGCTCGAGGCTTATGGCAACAATCCTTACGAGCGATTGGTGACCTTGGCCAAGAAAGCCCAGAAAGATGGTGTTATCAAAGGCATCCTGATGCATCAGGGAGAGTCGAATACCGGTGATCCAGAGTGGGCTAACAAGGTGCAGAAGGTGTACGACAGTCTGCTTGGAGATCTCAAACTGAAACCCGAGGAGGTGCCTCTGCTTGCCGGTGAGGTGGTGCAGGCCAATGGTCAGGGTCAGTGCATTGCCATGAACAAGCAGATCGATGAACTGCCCAAGACCATCCATACCTCTCAGGTGATTTCCTCTACCGGTTGCACCAATGGCCCCGACCGGCTTCACTTCGATGCCGCCGGATACCGTGAACTGGGTTGCCGCTACGGCGAGAAGATGGCACAGCTCCTCGGCTTTGAGCCGGTGCGCCCTGTTTTTGAGAGCCACAAGCCCCTTGAGGTGCCAGCCGACGCTTTCGTAGCTGAAACCACCGTCCCCGGCAATGATTTCCCCAAGGTCGACAGCCAGCGCCGTGCCTATTTCCGTGTAGAAGCTCCTGAAGCCCGGAAAGTGGTGCTCGACATCTGTAATAAGAAATATGACATGCAGCCCGACGGCAAGGGAGGATGGATGGCTGTCACCGATCCGCTCGTGGTGGGCTTCCATTACTATTTCCTCAATATCGGCGGTGTCAATTTCATCGACCCGTCAACGGAGACATTCTTCGGTTGCAACCGTGAGGCAGGCGGTATCGAGATACCCGAAGGCAGCGAGGGTGACTACTACCGTCCGCAGGCAGGCGTAGCCCAGGGTCAGGTGCGCAGCATCTACTACTGGTCGGAGTCGAAGAAAGAGTGGCGTCATGCTATGGTCTATACCCCTGCTGAATATGAGTTGAAGAAGAACATCAAGAAGCGTTATCCCGTGCTTTATCTCCAGCATGGTATGGGTGAGGATGAGACCGGTTGGTCGAAACAAGGTCACATGCAGCATATCATGGACAATGCCATCGCCAAGGGTGAGGCCGTGCCGATGATCGTCGTGATGGAGAGCGGCGACATCAAGGCCCCGTTCAATTTCAGGGGTGGTGGCAGCAACCGTCAGGGATTCAGCGATTACGGAGCCTCATTCTATCCTGTGCTCATCAATGACCTGATCCCGTTTATCGACAGTCAGTTCCGCACGCTCTCCGACCGTGAGCACCGTGCGATGGCCGGACTGTCGTGGGGTGGTCACCAGACCTTCGACGTGGTGCTCAACAACATGGATAAGTTCTCCTACATGGGCGCCTTCAGCGGTGCGATCTTCGGTCTCGACGTGAAGACCGCCTATGACGGTGTGTTCACTCGCTCCGAGGAGTTCAACAAGAAGATGCACTACGTCTTCCTCAGCTGTGGCAGTGAGGAGAATTTCGGCACCGAGGCCCTGGTCAACAGTCTTCGTGAACTCGGTGTGAAAGCCGATTACTATGTGTCGCCCGGCACAGCTCATGAGTGGCTCACCTGGCGCCGTTGCTTCAACCAGTTCATTCCCCATCTGTTCAAATAATCACTAACCCTACATTTGATATGAAGAAACAATTTTTCATCGGTTTGCTCCTCTTGGCAGGCAGCGCGACAAGTTGGGCACAAGGCCTGAAAGACGTTTACAAGGACTATTTCCTTGTCGGCGTGGCCGTCAACCAGCGCAATGTGACAAACGCAGAGCAGCAGGCACTCATCAAGAAAGAGTTCAGCAGCATCACCTGCGAGAACGACATGAAGCCCGAACCCACAGAGCCCCGCGAGGGTCAGTTCAATTGGGAGAATGCCGACCGTATCGCCAATTTCTGCCGTGCCAACGGCATCAAACTGCGCGGCCACTGCCTGATGTGGCATTCCCAGATCGGTCGTTGGATGACAGAGGACAATCCCACGAAGGAAGTCTTCTACCAGCGCATGAAGAACCACATCCAGGCCATTGTGAGCCGTTACAAAGACGTGGTGTATTGCTGGGACGTCGTCAATGAGGCCATGACCGACGACAAGAATGCGGAAGACCCTTACCGCCAGTCGGTGATGTATAAGCTCTGTGGCGACGAGTTCATCGCCAAGGCATTCCAGTTTGCGCGTGAGGCCGATCCCAAAGCCCTCCTTTTCTATAATGATTACAATGAGTGCGACCCAGTGAAGAGCCAGCGCATCTATAACATGGTGAAGAAAATGAAGGATGCCGGTGTGCCTATCGACGGCATCGGCATGCAGGGCCACTACAACATTTACGGACCTACAGAGAAGGAAGTGGATGACGCCATCAATCTCTACAAGAAGATCGTGAAGCACATCCATGTCACTGAACTTGACATCCGCGTCAATGAGGAGATGGGCGGACAGTTGCGTTTCAGCCGTGAGGGTGTGGCCGTCAGCGACTCCATCAAGCAGCATCTGGCCGACCAGTATGCCCGTGTCTTCCGTGTCTTCCGCAATCACAAGGATGTCATCGACTGCGTGACCTTCTGGAACCTCAGCGACCGTGACTCATGGTTAGGCGCCCGCAACTATCCGTTGCCTTTCGACGAGAACTATCAGCCCAAGATGGCCTACGACTACATCAAGCAGATGAAAGCCCCGGCATGGGACATGCCCAAGCGTCCGGCCCGTCCGGCCCGTCCTCAGGGCCAGCGCGGCGGCTTCGGTGGTCCGCAGCGTCCGCCGTTCAACCCCGATCTCGCTTTCCCCGAGCAGCCCGGCGTGAAAGAGGACTTCGTGCCTTCGTCGATGAACCAGCCCGGCCAGCAATATCCCCAGGTCAACTCTCAGGGCTATGCCCGTTTCCGCATTGAGGCACCTGATGCCAAGGAGGTCACTGTCAGTCTCGGACTTGGAGGGCGTGGCGGAACGAAGCTTCACAAGACTTACGACGGCTCCTGGGTCGGTACGACCGAGGGCCCGATGGATGAGGGCTTCCACTATTACCACCTGTCCATCGACGGCGGCACGTTCAACGACCCCGGCACCAACAACTACTTTGGCTCTACCCGATGGGAGAGCGGCATAGAGATTCCAGCCCACGACCGCGACTTCTATGCCTGCCGCCAGGATGTGGAGCATGGCAACGTGCAGCAGGTGCTGTTCCCCTCGAAGAGCACCAATACCGTGCGCCGCGCCTTCGTCTACACACCTCCATCGTATGGCAAAAACAAGAAGCAGAAATATCCTGTGCTCTACCTGCAGCATGGCTGGGGCGAGGACGAGACCGCCTGGTCGACCCAGGGTCACGCCAACCTCATCATGGACAACCTGATCGCCGACGGCAAGATCAAGCCCTTCATCATCGTGATGACCTACGGCATGACCAACGACATCAAGTTTGGCGGTCTGCAGCAGTTCACTGCCAAGGAGTTTGAGACGGTGCTCGTCGATGAGTTGATCCCCTACATCGAGAGTCATTTCCAGACCTATACCGACAAGGCCCATCGCGCCATGGCCGGTCTGTCGATGGGTGGCATGGAGACCAAGACCATCACCCTCCGCCGTCCGGAGGTGTTCGCTTACTACGGCCTGCTCAGTGGCGGCCAGTATGCACCCAGCGACATCAAGGACAAGAACCAGGTGAAGATGATTTTCCAGAGTTGCGGAAGCAAAGAGCAGCCCGATGCCATCAAGTCATCGGTGGAGGCACTGAAAGCAGCTGGATTCAACGCCCATGGCTATATCTCAGAAGGTACGGCCCATGAGTTCCTGACCTGGCGCCGCAGCCTTTACCAGATGGCCCAGTTGCTGTTCAAATAACGCCAGACCCATATTAATTTCATGCTAACTTATCAATATATATTATTTTAGAAAATCGTTTTGCCGGCCATCGTCCTCCCAACCCCAAGGGAGACGATGGCCTTTGTTTTTTTTCGGATTACCTTATAAACTGACTGATATGCGAAAGAATCTTTTCATTACAATCTTATTGGCCGTGGGCAGTGTATGCGTTGCCCTTGGCCAGTCCTATCCTTATCAGGACCCCAGCCGCAGTGCTCAGGAGCGCGCCAAGGACCTTTGCAGCAGGCTCACGCTCGAGGAGAAGGCACAGTTGATGCTCGACGAGAGTCCGGCGATACCCCGTCTGGGCATACGCAAGTTTTTCTGGTGGAGTGAGGCCCTGCACGGAGCCGCCAATATGGGCAACGTGACCGTCTTCCCCGAACCCGTCGGCATGGCATCGTCATTCAATCCCGAACTGCTTTATCGGGTGTTTGACGCCACGAGTACCGAGTTCCGCGCCCAATACAATCACCGGATGCTCAACGGCGGCGAGGATGAGAAATTCCACAGTCTCTCGGTTTGGACCCCCAATGTCAATATCTTCCGTGACCCGCGATGGGGCAGGGGACAGGAGACGTATGGCGAGGATCCCTACCTTACGTCGGTCATGGGCACCCAGGTCGTGCGTGGCCTCCAGGGACCAGAGGATGCCAAATACCGCAAGTTGTGGGCCTGTGCCAAGCACTATGCCGTGCACAGTGGTCCGGAATGGTCGCGTCACACCGTCAACTTAGAGAATGTGTCACCCCGTGATTTCTGGGAAACCTATATGCCAGCCTTCAAGACCCTGGTGCAGGATGCCAAGGTGCGCGAGGTGATGTGTGCCTACCAGCGTCTCGACGACGACCCCTGTTGCGGCAATGCCCGTCTGCTCCAGCAGATCCTGCGCGACGAGTGGGGATTCAAATATCTCGTGGTGAGCGACTGCGGTGCCGTGTCGGATTTCTACACCAGCCACAAGAGTTCGTCGGATGCCGTGCATGCGTCCGCCAAGGCCACCCTGGCCGGAACCGATGTGGAATGCGGCTACGGCTATGCCTATAGAAGCATCCCCGAGGCTGTGCGCCGCGGTCTTATCAGTGAGAAGGAAGTCGACAAGCATGTCGTCCGTCTGCTGGAAGGCCGTTTCGACCTCGGTGAGATGGACGACCCCTCACTGGTGGAATGGTCGAAGATTCCCTATTCGGTGATGGATTGCAAGGCCCACCGTCAGTTGTCGCTCGACATGGCTCGTCAGTCGATCGTGCTGCTCCAGAACAAGGGAGGTATTTTGCCCTTGTCCAAAGGCAAAGAGAAGATCGCTGTCATAGGTCCGAATGCCGACGATGCCCCGCTGATGTGGGGTAACTACAATGGCATGCCCAACCACACCGTGACCATTCTCGACGGCATTAAGACGAAGCAGAAGAAGCTCACCTATCTGCGAGGCTGCGATCTCACTTACGACAAAGTGATGGACTGTCTCATGGCTTCGCAGTGCGCCATTGGCGGCAAGAAGGGCCTGCGTGGTACGTTCTGGAACAATACCGAGATGTCGGGCAAGCCCGTCACCACACAGTATTATGCCACTCCACTGGCCGTCACCACCGCTGGCATGCATGTCTTCGCTCCCGGCGTGAGAATCGAGGATTTCTCCGCCAAGTATGAGACGGTGTTCACTCCGAAGGAATCGGGCGAATATGTGGTCAACGTGGAAGGTTGCGGGCATTTCGAACTCTATGTCAATGGCGAGCAGAAAGTCAGGCAGCACACCTGGCGTACCACCCCCACCCGTACCGTCATCCAGGCAGAGAAAGGCAAGGACTACAACATCGAGGTGCGTTTCCAGTTTGTCAAGACCTGGAACGCCAACCTGAAGATCAATGTCGCCAAGGAACTTCCCATCGACTATGATGCGCTCATCGGCCAGTTGCAAGGCATCGACAAGGTCATCTTCGTGGGAGGCATCTCCGCTGGACTGGAAGGTGAGGAGATGCCCGTGGAGATCGATGGTTTCAAGGGCGGCGACCGCACGCATATCGAACTCCCCATGGTGCAGCGCAATTTCCTCAAGGCCCTCAAGAAAGCAGGCAAGACCGTCATCTTCGTCAACTGCTCTGGTTCGGCTATTGCCCTGAAGCCCGAAAGTGAGATCTGCGATGCCATCGTGCAGGTATGGTATCCCGGACAGGAAGGCGGACTGGCTGTGGCCGACGTGCTCTTCGGCGATATCAATCCGAGTGGCAAACTGCCCGTCACGTTCTATAAATCATCCGACCAGTTGCCCGATTTCGAAGACTATTCGATGCGCGGCCGCACTTACCGCTATTTCAGCGATCCGCTGTTTGCTTTCGGCTACGGACTGAGCTATACCCAGTTCCAGATCGGTGAGGCCACGGCATCACGGGCAGGTGAGAACCTCCAGCTGACCATACCCGTGACCAACACCGGAAAGCGTGACGGCACCGAGGTGGTGCAGGTCTATCTCCGCGACCTCTCCGATCCCGATGGCCCTATAAAGTCGCTGCGCGCCTTCCAGCGAGTCGACGTGAAGGCAGGCCAGACCGTCAATGCCCAACTGTCGCTCACGCCCCAGTCGTTTGAGTTCTTCGATACGGAGACCAACACCATGCGGGTGAAGCACGGTCAATTCGAGCTGTTCTATGGCAACAGTTCGCAGGACAAGGATCTGCGCAAGATGACTGTTTCTAATCCATAAGAAAGATAAAAAAATGATAAGAATCACCCGGAAAAGCCCTGTTCTCCGGGTGATTCCTTAATTTTGCAACATTATCTTTTATTATCCAAACCCGATGTTACGTAGATTGATGTTGCTGAACCTGCTTTTTCTCTCACTGATGAGTCAGGCTCAGATGATTCCGACGGGAGGTGCTCCACAGAACTCCAAGGACTCCACGAGTCAGGATGTGAAACGAACCATCCAACTTTATGGCAGTGCCTACGACTCCTTCACCAAGGTAGCCCTGTCACCCCATATCACCCTCATGACCTCCGACTCCACGGTGATCGACACCGTCAAATGCATGGTATGGAGCTGGGGAACGAGTAATTCCTATTATGAGTTCTATGTGCCCCGCAAACCGCAGCATTTTATTCTCAAGGCCACACTGGAAGGTTATCACGACACCTTCCTCAACTATGATATGAAGTACATCGCCCGTAACAGGGAATTTGAGCTGCCCCCAATCCTGATGAAGAAAAAGGCAGAGGAGGATGACATCTTCAAAGAGCATGATCTGGAAGGGGTAGTCGTCACAGGCACAAAGGTGAAGATTGCCTATCGGGGAGATACTGTGGTCTACAATGCCTCGGCTTTCAACCTGCCTGAAGGTTCGATGCTTGACGGATTGGTGAGGGAGATGCCGGGAGCCGAACTCAAGGACAACGGCGACATCTACGTCAACGGTAAGAAGGTGGATTACCTGACACTCAACGGCAAGGACTTTTTCAAGGGCAACAACAAGGTGATGCTCGATAATCTGCCTTATTATACGGTGCAGAGCGTGGAGGTGTTCGATAAGAGCAGCGAGACCAGCCAGTGGAAAGGAGAGGAAACCGGCAAGAAAGACTATGTGATGGACGTGAAGCTCAAGCGTGAATACAACCGTGGCGTGCTGGTCAACACCGAGGCCGGCGTGGGCACTGATGACCGTTTCCTGGCCCGCCTCTTCAGTCTCTACTATACCGATCACACCCGTCTGTCTGTCTTTGGCAATACCAATAACATCAACGAGGAACGCAAACCCGGCTATGAGGGAGAGTGGACTCCATCGAACATGCCGCAGGGCTTGCGCAGTGTCCGTCAGGTGGGAGTCAATCTGACCACCGAGGACCAGGACAAAAACGTCGAGGATCGTATGGATGCCACGGTGCAGTGGAGTGACGTCGACAATGAGACACGCACCACAAGTGAGCGTTTCGCCGACGAAGGTAGCATCTTCAGCGGATCCAAATCGGTCAACCGCCAGAAGGATGTGAGACTCAACCTGAACAACATGCTGATCGTCAACAAACCCTTCAAACTGCAGTCGAGCCTCAGTCTCAATTACTCGGACGGCAAGAACAATAGTGAGAGCCGTGACTCCACCTTCCGTGATCAGCTCATCAACATGACCCGCAACGCCTCGCTCAACAAATACCGCTCTTTCTCCACTAACGGCCATCTGGAATGGTTCAAGAAACTGCCTTGGGGCGACAACATCTCCGTGGAGGCCAATGGCAGCTATACATCGACGAAACCCTCAGAGTCGTTCAGCTATAACATCACCAATTTCATGCAGACCGGGCAAAGTGACCTGCGCCGCTACTACACCGATAACCAAAGCCATGGATATGGTTATCAGGCCATGTTGCAATACACGATCCATTTGCTCAACGACTGGTCGATCAATCCATCGGTGGGCTTCCAGCAGGATTACCAGTCGAATCGCAACATGAATTACCGGCTCGATTGGTTGGGCACCCTTGAGGGAATGCCCCAATACGATCATGTAGACCTCTCAACCCTCGAGGATGACAACCGTCTGTTGGGATGGCTGCCGTCAAACGATGTGCTTGTAGACCTGTTGGACTCAGAGAATTCCACCTCGCACAACAGGCTTTCGCGCAGTTATACCGGACAGCTCACCCTCTATCGAGAGTTTGGCAAGGGCAAGGGGTGGTTTGATCTCTCCCTGCCGCTCCGGAAGATTGATGAGCGGATGCACTACACCCGTCATACACTCGACACCATCGCCACCCGATCCGACGTGCTCTTCAATCCCCGGATAAGTTTCTATACCTGGGGAAAACAATCCAAGATGTTGTATTACCAGATGTCTACCACTCGTCCTGATTTCGCCTCCCTGATGCCCTATGATGACACCACCAATCCCCTGTCACGGCGCATCAGCAACCCTGATCTGAAAAACACCACGACACACATGCTCTATGGCTATATCATGCACGTCAGCGATTCCACCTCGGCACGCATCTATGCTTCGGCCAACGCCTCGCTCGTGCGCAATGCCATGGGTAATCGCACCATCTACGACCCGCAGAAGGGTGCTTACACTTTCAAACCCGACAATGTGAACGGCAACTGGAACAGCATCTTCCAGGTGGGGTATGAACGGCCGATAGACAAGAAGAAACTGCTCACGCTAAACCTGTCGACGGAGGTGTCTTATGCTCACAGTGTGGATTTCGGCATGATTGTGGCAGGCCTGTCCAGTGCAGATGATTATTCAAAGGTCAATACCACCAACATCGGAGAGTCACTAAGCTTGAAATTTCAGAAAAACGCCCTCACCCTTACCCTCGACGGCGATGTCAGATGGCGTCATTCAAAGGGTTCCCAAGAGAATTTTGAGACCATCAATGCGTGGGACTACAATTACGGTTTGTTGGCGAAATACACCATCCCCTTGCTGAAATTGGATGTAGCCACCGACATCAAGATGTTCAGCCGCAGGGGTTACAACAGCAATTTGATGAATACCGATGACCTGGTATGGAACGCATCCATCGCGCGCTCATTCCTGAAAGGCAAAATGACAGCCAAGATCATGGCTTTTGACATACTCCATCAGTTGTCGTCGACGCAATACAGCGTCAATGCCCAAGGCCGCACTGAGACGTGGCGCAACTGCATTCCCCGGTATGCCATGCTGACCTTGGCCTACCCAAGTTCAAGATAGAAGTGCAAGTGTTGGATGAGGGAAGAAGAATGTTCCGTGGGGGTTGGAAGCCTCTCGGAGCGTAGCGGAGAGGGCTTCCAACCCCCACGGAAACGCCCGTTTCAATAGGCAATGCAAAAAAAATAAGAAAGGGAGACCACTGTCTCCCAAAAATCAGTTAAATTTGCGTTGCTTATGTACAAACAACTGACTTCGGAGCAAAGGTACACAATTTCTGTGTTATTACAAAAAGGAGAGACGAAAAGTGCCATCGCCAAGGCAATTGGCGTACACCCTTCCACCATCACGCGCGAGCTCAGGCGCAACACTGGAAGACGTGGCAAGTATGTATGGGAAACCGCCCAAAGGAATGCCGTATACCACAAGCACAGGCAGCCGGGAAACCGTGCTGTGGGCAAGGAACTGCGACAGGAGGTGGAGAGCCTGCTGAGAAAGGAGCAATGGTCTCCAAAGCAGATATCAGGCCATCTCAAGCTCCAGGGAAAGCACATATCCCATGAGACCATCTACAAGATGATAAGGAAGGATAAGAGGCAGGGTGGCGACCTCTATAAGAACTGCCGTCACAGGCTCAAGCACCGCAGCAGGCCCGTAGGCGGAAAGCGTGTCGTCATCCCCAATCGTACAAGCATCAGTGAAAGGCCGCAGGAGGCCGATGGAAAGCGCTTCGGGGACTTTGAGATGGACACGATCGTCGGAAAAGGGAACCATGGCGCCATTCTCACCATCGTGGAGAGGAACACGAACATGCTCTTCATGAGAAAGCTCAAGAATGGAAAGAATGCCAGAGAGCTCGCAAAAAACGTGGTGTGGCTGCTTGAGCCATACAAGGAGCACATAAGAACCATAACCACTGACAACGGGACGGAGTTCGCATGCCATGAGATGATAACGGAAAAAATCGGAGTGAAGGTATACTTCGCAGATCCATACTCGTCATGGCAGAAAGGAGCCATAGAAAATGCCAACGGACTTGTCAGGCAATACATACCAAAATCAGCGCAATTCAGCAGCATAAGCCATCAGAAAATCAAGCATATTATGGAGAAAATAAACGCAAGACCAAGGGAAAAACTGATTTTTCTAACACCAAATGAGTGCTTTTATGAGAAAATCATATAAATTTGCACTTGCCTGTTGAATCCGCGCTGTATCTTCTGTAGGGGTGGTTGTTATAATCCTACGAGCGACCTAACAGATGCTCCCAACTGGCATCTATCTTGCGGCTCTGAAAACGTATCACGCTCCCAAGGAAGTGGAAGAACATATCTTCGAGGGTAGCCTCATCGAACAGAATAAGAGGCGTGTATTGGATGCCTATACGCTCGACATAGTTCTCGATGTCCTCTGCATTTAGATGTACCTCAGTACGGTAGAGCCTCTTAGGATTGCCGTAGCTTTCGAGAATGTATTTCTTATCTGAAGCGTTGCTGATTTCTGCTGCCTTGTCGTAGGAGAGTACCGTAATGCCCTTGCTTTTGTCCTTGATGGCGTTGCGCTGTTTGATGTTCACGGTCTTATACTTGTCTTGCTTGTTGAGGCTACCGCTGTATGTGTATGTGATTTCTTGTCTGTCCTCGTCTCTGTCTGTGATACGCTTACCGTTCAGAATGGTGGTTACGTCTTTGTTATGCAAGTATGTTTTGACAAGCGGACTAACGCTGAAAGGAGTATCAAGTGCAAGGTCAAGACTCGTCACGTTATGGAACTCTAACCCCAGCCTTTGCTCTATGTAGGTCAGAAAATAGGTGTCCTTTGAGTAGAGTGTTTCGTTGCTGAGGCTGAGCCAAACCTTACGATAACCGTTGGTGTGTGTATTGCTCTGCTCATTACCTCTGGCGAGATTGAACTTCAAGACACCCCACTCAATATCACGTGTGCCGTTATCCAATCGGATGGCATAGACGTTATCGAAGTATCTCCCCTCAATACGATAGAGTCTGAACTCATCCATATCAAGGCAGTCGCCATAGTTGAGGCTGCTCAGTTGCTCATAGTAGTAGGGATGCACCACCTCATAACAAAGTGTCACTGCATCAAGTTGAATAGGTCTTTTACATACTCGTTTCATCGTTTTGGTTATTATTCTCGTTATTTTCACTTGGGCGATATGGTATAGTAGCCCAATACTGACGCATTGCGTCACTGATTGCTTGTTTGTGGCTGTCGCTAAAACTGCGCCCCTTCAAACTCTGTGAGATACGCATCTTGGTATCGTCTCTTAAATCTCGATATTGTCTTTTCATAATCAATAGTTTTAATATAAATAGTAGGTAAGTCACAAAAAGTTCGTATAGTAACGAAAAAAAGTTTTGATATACTGTCTGGATTTTTAAAAGAAACAGTTCTTACCCTACTATCAAATAAGAATATAAAACAGCAAAAAGGTTACATAGCATAGAGAGATAAAAGCCCCATAGGAAGGGGCTTGACAGCGTTTGATACCCAATTACTTTTTACTATACGTGGGTTTTGTTGGGTCTGGTATCCATAAATGTAGTTCCCAAAGAAGGTCAAGGTCATGCAAAAATTGGTTCGAGAACAGCACGGCTCTGGGTACGAGTTTAACTCGAAAGCAATCGCCAAACCTCTGAAAATAAGAGATTTGGCGATTTTCCTTTTCTCAATTTTTCCCACATTTTCCCCGCATCTGCAATTTTTCGTGCAAATTAAGCCCCGTCTTCCCCACAAGAAAAAGCACGAATTAGGGATGAATTGTGATCCATACCAAAATGAAGAGAGTTTTGCAGGAACCCAATCAAAGACTTTAATCGCTAATCAATACAATTAAATATCTACATTTCGGCAGTTAGAACTGCCAAATAAGGATTTTGTTCGTTTCGACGAAAGAATTCTAACTTGCATCCTCTGCCTTCGTAGGAAGTGAAAGTCGATATTGTACTCAAAGATTGGTCAAGGCCTCTCTACCTTTGTTGGTCAAGTAGTACGACTGCATCGAGGAGCAGTTCAACAGTGGTATGCGCACCGTGCAGGTAGGCGTAGGCAAGGACGAAGCCACGCGGAGCACAGGCAAGAAGAATGGCAACGTGACCTACTATTATGACACCGACTGGGTGTGCGTCGACGACTTCCGCGTGTCGTTCATGGGCACCGGCCCCGTGTTCTTCTACGAAGACGAGGAGAGCCTGGACTATCTGGGCTTCGACCCCGACAACATCAAGCGCTATCAAAGTTCTACGCCAAACGGACAATACAGCGGCGCAGCCTGTCTGGAACGCACAATGAAGACCGGACAGTGGAACTCCTTCTCTTTCCCGCTGCCCCTCACTGGCGAGCAAATGCGCCTGGCCTTCGGCGAGGATGCATGTCTTGCCGTCATCCATAGCGTAGGCAACATGTCGCAGAATCCTGAAGTCATCGATTTCAAAACAGTCAGCCTGCACACCACCGAATATATCGTGCAGCCCGGACAGTTCTATCTGCTGAAGCCCACCAAGGAACCCACCAAAGGCGTTGACCCACGAGGCAAAGAAACCACATTCTACGAACTGGGCCGCATGTTCTTCTCTGTGAACGAAACGGAGCCCGCCACCTACAAGCACCCCCGCATGTCGCTGAACACATGGAAAGTGAAAGAAGAGGAAATCACTTCGCGCGACGGCAATCACGACGGCTTGGCATCGGTGAACTATGTGCAGACTCCCGAATACAAGACTTTCAAGGTAAGCAGCGACGGATTCTACACAGGAGGGACGACCGCCAAAGAAATCTATGCCGCCAAAGGAGCCTATGTTGTCAGCAACAACAACATCGTCCATCTTACAAAAGACACGCGCATCAAGGGATTCCGCGGCTGGATAGAACTGAACAGTTCCATCCAGCAGTCGAAAGAACTCACCATGGCCATTTTCGGCATGTTCGACAAAGAGCCTGACGACAGCGGTGTAACGAGAATAGAAGTCAGCCCTACAGCCCCCGTTGTGCCATCAGACAACACCCCCGTCTATGACTTATGTGGCCGAAAGGTTGGAATCTTCGGTATGAAACTTCGGAAAGGACTCTACATCGTCCAAGGAAAAAAGTATTTGGTACCCTAATATCACCAAGGTCATGATAAGGAAACGATACATACAACCAAATACGGAAGTCTTCCGCAGCGCCTCTCTGCAGATACTGACGCAAAGCGGAAAGAAACAGCCACCGGGATGGGCCGTGGACAACTATGATGCCGATCCGGGCCTGATTATCCCCATCAAGGAAGAAACTGGTGACGATGAAGATGAAGACGGCTTTGTGGATATAGACTAAAAGCGACGCCATCATCCCCTTTTCCGCCATCAAAGCGCACGCTGACGATTCAAAAAAACACGACAAAATCATGTTGCCGTTTCCCCTCAAAATAGGAATTCATTTTGCACAAAACGGGCATTGGAAACGCGAAAACGTAAAGATTCATTACCGCGAAGCACATTTCGCCGCACCAAACCTATGCTTTTTTGCTTCAAAAACTATGGTTTCACTGTCCAAAACCTATGATTTTACCCTTCAAAACCTATGTTTTCGCAACCCAAAACCTATGTTTTTATCAGCGAACATCCGATTTCTTCGAACAAGAAAGACCCGTCTTCGTTGTAATCTCCTATTAATCAGCAGATTGCAAAACGTATCTCAAAACTCGCGTATTTCGCGCCCTTCCTCTCGTCTCTGCCCGCCATCGCCCCCACAAGAACCCTCAACCCGAATTTTCCATGACAATTTCATGCGCCGGAAACGCTCGGTTTGCAGGTTTCTTCACATAAGACTTGCTGTCAAAGAAACTGTTGGTGAATCGAGTTCACGTTAACGGGGACTCTTGCCACGCATGGCGCTAATCTCCACATTCATGCAGGTTAGCAAACGAACCGTCCTACTCTTTAAAGAAATTGTAGACAAATATCATTTAAAACAATTTCATATAATAAGATTTCACTTCTTCATATTTCAACTTCTTGAAAAACATTTTCCCGGCAATTGTAGGTTTCAATTGCCGAACCTTGGTTATGTCAAAGGATATATAAAGACCGTCATCATCGCAATCTTTTGCGTAAACAAAAAACAATGATGTTATTTTGTAACCAGAAATTTTCCCATCGCCTCCGCGCTGCTTTCGTGTTTCCAGTTTGTTCTTTTCAATTTTCACTTTTGTTCCATCAATGGATGGGTTATATTGTGACATGAGGCGATGTAACGCTCGGGGAGTCCAAACTTTGAGATAATTTCTACCTGCCGTTCTGATTTCTCCTTCAAGCTCTGCCCACAATTGCACTTGGTTTACAGGCATCATCACAAAATAACCGTCAACGTCTTCCGTACAAATAACATGTGCATATTTGTTTGAATAATTATATTGAACCGCTTTCTTTATACTTTCCGTAGAAAACGAATTGATATTATGCCCTATGTTATCGAATATATTCAAATTCTTCTGTTCATTTAACATTGATTCAAATTGAGGATAATCATTAAGGAACTTTTTCGTTATCTTAAGTTTCCCGTCTTCACCATATTTAGGCAAGTCAGGCTCGCTTACTTTTGCGCCAGGCTCTTTGAATTCAATTGTGTAGATAACAAAATCGATGACAGTAATCAATGCACTATCTATTCCTTCGCAGCTACCTGCCTGAATCAACATCCTACGTTTGTCTTTCGTTGAATACACATAACGTGGAACCAAATTGTAAGAATGGATTAAACACGTGACTTCTTGTGGTATAAAATCAGGTTCGTCCGTACAATTTACGAACAAGTCAAGTTTCAGCATATTGGCAAGTGTCTGAGCGTAAGCGCACTCACTGAAAACTGCTGACTGAATATTATTTCCACTTTCGACACTTTTTCGAATTTGATGTTCCAATGCAGGACATCTCGCTTTCAAGTTTTGTAAATCTAAACTGGTGCTTCTTTTCGTTGCCTGTTTCCATAGCACACCTCTATCATACTTGCTGAAAATTACTTTTGTTCGAGCAATGCTATAGAATTCCTGCATTATCTCCTTTTGCTGTTTTGTTAATGGAATTCTCTCTTCTTTCATACACTTACCTTTAATGCCATATTAGAATGTACTAGATCCATTGTTGAATTATCAACTTTGATATCTAAAATATTAAAAAATCTTTGATTAATTCTGTCACGATAATATCGAGGGTACTTAATATTCTCTTGAATGCCTACATTCTTTTTCTTAACAATAAATTCATCTGCCTTATTAGACATTTCTTTTACTGTTTCTTTAAAAAAGACATGGTCTTCTTCAGAAAGCTTATCATAAATAACAGGCATTTTCAAAAGCAAACTGACAGGATACGTTATACCACCATCAAATAGTCTCCAATGCCAATATGCAAAAGAAGAATTTATAAGACAATACACATAATTAAAAATCTTCTCATCGTCAAAATGGAGAGTAATCTGTCCGCTTCTGTTCATTTTACCAGAAACTGCACTCGTAAAATAGCGACAAGTGTTTGGCATTGAAAGGACATACGTACCAGTTTCTGAAATGAGTTCTGCTAGTATATGATGGTTTGCTTTTTCTATTAGACGGTCATATAAAGGCTGTAACTCTTTAAAACATTTATAATACATTGGCTTGTCTGATGAGATTTTCTGCCTCTGCGATGGCAAGAAACTCTCAAGAGTTTTGCATTGGAGTAAGGCTTCTCGCTCTACTGCCTTAAACCTAATAAGCGGAGTAAGCCTAAAACCATCTGAATTGTTTTTTCGAACAACAGTAATTGCTGCACGGACAGAATTGCTGGTATTGGTATTAAAGATGCCATGCTTTTTTCCACAGAAAATATTACCAGGAACATTGTCAAAAGAATAAATCTCCCCATTATACTGGTTCAGAATCGTTCTAAGAGAATAAAACTTTGAGCCAGAAATGAAACTGTAAGGCGTAATTATTACAGAAGAAATACTATCTTTAATGATTTTCTCCATGAAAATCGAATACAATTCTCGGGAGTCATTTAGGATTCTGGTATTTCTCCAATATAAACCAACTTGTTGTATTGCTGCATAAGGAGGGTTTGATATTACTTTACAATTCTGAGGTAATTGTATTTTTGAAGACATAAAGTCTCCTGCTATATCATGAATTTTATCATTTAATTCCTTACCGTACTTTAATAAGATTGCCGTTTTGCAAATTTTTAATGCAACGCTATCAATATCATACAAATACACTCTTCCTTCGTTAAGCAGTTTTAAAGCCCTTTCTTTACCGATATAATCTAAATAAGTCAATATTAATTTCCCTGTTCCGCAACCGACATCACAAATATTTTGCCCTTCAAGTGAATCAAACCACTCACTCATTACAATAGCAACATCATCTGGCGTATAATATTGACCGTTCTCTTTTTTCTGATACTTATCTTGAACAGCAAGTCCAATTTCATACATTTCACCAAAGTTGTTTACAACCAGGAAATCTGTGTTATCTCCATAAGTTAAAACATATTCGCAAATGTAATCCCAAGTGCGTTCAAGTCCGAATGTTTCAATATCTTTTATATAATACTCAATCGAGTAGTTTCTCAATTTTGATATGATGTCAATAGAAAGACTCACAACAACATCCTTGTTTTGAACCTGCTCTTCTAATGTAAAAATATCATCAAAAAGCATTTTTTGGCAATAATCTCTTTCCATAATCATTAATAATAAGTAACCTTGCCATTCTTACAAGAAAAAACAGTATCACGTACTGCCGGTTCAAACTCATTAGCCCAAACCATATGTAATCCTGCCTGCTCAAATCCCAGGTCAAGACCTCCACAACCTGCAAAAAAAGAGACAACGTTCATGTTTCCTTTCTACATAACAGGATTCCTATTTGCTTATTGAATATTCCATTTATCCATTTGTTCTAGCCCTGCGTCTTGATTGTAAGAATTCAAACAACCAAAAACAAAGCGTCATGACGCCTTTTTAATATGTAGTGCTCCACCCTTAGGCTCCGTTCTCCTCAGAAAACATCAAAGCCGCAAGCGGTGGATGCATCTGCAAAATTACAAAAAGTTTTGGAAACAACCATCCTTTCAGATTGAAAATCTACAAATAGGCAGCAAAAAACAGGAAGATATGAGAAAATGCTTTCATCCTCTCCACCCGTCTGCGAATCCTGCCACATATCCATGCCGGAATGTTTGAGTTACATCAATAAATAGGGTGAATGCAGTTAAATAGTTATAATTCATTTCCAAATCGGAAATAAAAATGTAATTTTGCAATCATATTCCTAAAGCAGAACGTAGGCTGAAGATAACGGCAGCATGCCCTGATGATGGAAACAAAGTATTTGTGACTCTTTTAAATCTATTAGAACTGTATTCGCAAACTAATATTAGATATGTCAATGAAACAGATTAAACGATGGATGTTCACCACCATCCTGCTCTGTGGTGTTATGGGAGTGCAGGCACAGGTTATGAAGGCTGCCGACTTGGAAAAGTATGCCAAGGAGAAATATGGCGATAAATGGATGGAGGCTGCCGACAACTTGGCAGGCAGGCTGTCTTTTGACAAGAACGAAAGCCTTACTTTCCAGGAAGTTGTGCAGGCACCGGGAAAGTCCAAGCAGCAACTCTATCTGGCTCTGAACTATTGGGCCACTGCCACTTTTAAAGACAAGCAGGCCATCACGCTGAACGACAAAGAGGCCGGCTGCATCATCATCTCGTCTACCATTCCGAACATCGTGGAGCACATGGGTACGCTCAACAAATACTCTGTGAGCATCACGCCGATTATCCGTCTGGACATCAAGGACGGAAAAGTGCGCGTTACCTATACCGTGCAGAACTACGACATCCTGGCTGATGTCAGCGGCGGATGGCTGAGCATGGCCGAATCGACAAGCAAGACCTACGGCGACTCCAAGCGAAAGGCCGACGACAAGACCGATGCCAACCTGTATGATGAGAACTGGGAGATTGCCCATCACTATCCTTTCGTGAAGAAGGATCCGCAGAAGCGCACCTGCTCTAAAGCCTTAGTGATGACGTATGCCTACTCTAACGCCATCCTGGACAAGGTGAACGAGGCTGTCAAGAACGGTGTCATCGGCAACGAAAACGACGACTGGTAAGATTCCTGCATGCACCACCGACATCCGGAAACCAAGTACCGAATACTTTTCGTCTGCCTCGGCAATATCTGTCGAAGCCCGGCTGCCGACGGCATCTTGCGCCAACGGGTGGCAGAACGCGGCATGGGGCATCTTTTTGAGATAGACAGTGCCGGCATAGGGGCATGGCACGTGGGGCAATTGCCCGACAAACGTATGCGCGACCACGGACAACGGCGCGGCTATCTGTTCAACCATCGTGCCAGACAGGTGAGAAGCGACGACTTCGAGCGTTTCGATTACGTCATCGGCATGGACGAAGAGAACATCTATGACCTTCGGAGAATAGCCGGAACGAAGGAGCGCGCCAAGAAGATACGCTGTCTGGCCGACTATCTCAGCCACCATCCTGGACAGGAAACGGTTCCCGACCCTTATTATGGTGGTGCGAAAGACTTTGAGTTTGCCCTCGATTTGATTGAAGATGCTTGCGAGGGACTGCTCCAAACACTCACAGAAACCTCTGGAATACTATAATATAATGATGCCAAGGCAGGGTGCCTTGGCATTTTTTTGTAAATAATTACCAATTTTTGAGTATTGTGCACTTCATGCAAAGGTATTAACTTTGCACCGGAAAAACGAATTGTCGTTTTATCCCCCATTTTGGTTAATTGACCACATTATATATTATTAATAAGGTAATGATTGATTCAATGAATAGAACAACTATCATTCTGATGGCCATTTGCACGATGTTCATGGCATCGTTCAATACAGCCAGTGCACAAGTAAATGCTGCCGACAGTGTGATGCAGCATGCCAGCGGGAAACGACTCAGCGTGGGAGGCTATGGTGAAGTGGCCCTAAGCCGCATGTTCTACAGCGACCACGTGAACCGATACAGCACGCCTGCCAACTATAAGAACGACCCTTCACACGGTGTCTTCGACATTCCCCATGCCGTTATCTATCTGGGATACGACTTCGGCAAGGGCTGGACACTGGGAACCGAGATTGAATTCGAGCACACGGGAACGGGCAGCACCATTGAAAACGAGGCCGACGAGGCAGCAGAATGGGAAATAGAACAGGAAAAAGGCGGAGAGGTGGAACTGGAGCAGTTCTGGATCAACAAGGAATTCTCTCGTGCCGCCAACCTTAAAATAGGTCATCTGATTGTGCCGGTGGGTCTGAACAACGCCCATCACGAGCCGCTGAACTTCTTCACCGTCTACCGTCCAGAGGGCGAGAACACCATCCTGCCCTCCACCTGGCACGACACCGGCGTTGCTTTCTGGGGGCGCTCCGGCAAGTTCCGCTATGAGATAGACCTCGTGGCCGGACTGAATGCCATGCTCTTCAACCGCGACAAATGGATTCACCACGGTGCCGGCTCACCCTTTGAGTTCAAGCCAGCCAACCAATACGGCGCAGCCGCACGCATCGACTATTATGCCTTCCCCGGCCTTCGCGTGGGCATGAGCGGCTATTACGGAAACTCCGCACACAACACTTTCCCCAACGATATCAAGGGAGAAGGCAAGCCTTACGACAAAGTGAAAGGCACAGTAGCCATCGGATCGGTTGACGTAACGCTGAACCGCTGGAACTGGATCGTACGCGGTCAGGCCGACTATGGCTATATCGGCGACGTGGCAGCACTGAACACCATCAAGGATGCCAAGTCGCACGCCAGCAATTCGCCCGTGAAGAGTGCCATGATTGGTAAGAATGCCGTCAGTATGGGTATCGAGGCAGGCTACGACATCTTCTCCCAGATTGCCAAACTGAGAAGCGACCGTCAGAAACTCTTCGCCTTTGCCCGCTACGAATACTACGACAGTTACATACCGGAAAAGAACAAGAGCCAGTTCGACTACACCAACGTGAACCGCATTGCGGTAGGTATCAACTACTATCCGGTGCCGCAGATAGCCATCAAGGCCGACTACAGCAACCGCATACTGAAGAACCCTTACAACAACGAGCCCAGCATCAACATCGGCATCGCCTACGAAGGATTCTTCCTTTAATACAGCATACACATCAACAATTTTATATCAATCAAACAACATGAAAAAGTTTTTTAACTACGCACTGCTCTTTGCAGTAGCATTCACCATCAGCGCGACGCTTGTCTCATGTGGTGACGATGACGATGACAATGGTCAGAATACGACAGAGAAAGAACTCGCGATGAAAGAAATCACCACTCAATACGTGGAGAATGTAATCTATCCCATCTATTCGTCATTTGCAAGCCAGACCGACGACTTGTTCAACAAACTGGTAAGCGCCAAGGCAAAGTATCGTGCAGGTACCATCTCGCAAAGTGATATCGACCAGATTTGCTCCACTTTCCTGAATGCACGCTCTGCCTGGGAGCGCAGCGAGGCCTTCCTCTATGGCGCTGCCACCGACTTCGGCATCGACCCGCACATCGACACATGGCCCCTCGACCGCGTGGCTCTTGCCAAGGCGCTGAGCAACAAAGAGGTGATTGAAGACCTCGACGACCTCGACGACGGCGGTATCGACAACGCACGCATCAACGTGGGCGAACAGCAACTGGGTTTCCACGGCATTGAATTCATCATCTTCCGCAACGGCCAGAACCGCACCGTGAGCGCACTGAAAGGCATTGAAGACGACGAGGCCTTTGCCGGACGCAACATCTCGGGCGAGGAAGAACTGGTTTTCGCCACTGCTGTGGCTGGCGACCTGCGCGACAATTGCTTCCAGTTGGAAGTGAGTTGGCTGGGCGACGCGGCTCCTAAAGCCCATCGCGACCGCGTGGAAGAGTGCGAATTCAACTCAACCATCGTAGGCAGCGACTTCTCTTATGGCGAAAACATGCTGAAAGCCACCCAACTGGGCAGCACCATGACCACATGGCGCGGGGTGATGAGCACCATTCTCGTGGCCGGATGCAGCAACATCTGTGCTGAAGTGGCCGGTCAGAAAATCGGTCAGGCCTATCTGGGCACCGACCTCGACTACATTGAATCGCCCTACAGCCAGAAGTCTTACTTTGATTTCTTTGACAATATCACCAGCATCCAGTATAGTCTGAACGGACAACAGAATACTCAGGCTCACACCAATTCCATCATGGCCTACCTGCAGAAATACAACAGCACCATGGCTCAGGAACTGAAATCAAAACTCGACACCGCCCTGTCCGCACTCGAAAAGGCAAAGGCCGGAACGCCGTTTGTGATTGAGCCTCACAGTGCCAATGCCAAGGCAGCCATGGATGCCATCAACGAACTGGATAACGTGCTGAACAAAGCAGCCAGTTGGATTGCAGAGAATTAGTCCCTAAGCCTTCAAACACAGGCACATACACACACCACCAAGTTGTACCCATGAAGTCATTCATCGGGTACAACTTTAGTGGTTTTCTAAGGAGAATAACAAAAAAAACATACTTGAAATGAAACTATTGAACAAAAAGAACCTCTTGATGCTGGGTGCTGCATGCTGCCTGGCAATGACCTTTTCGTGCAACGACAAAGACGACGATGCAGAAAATCTCGCCGATGAATCGGGTTACATCGGAAAGGCTGTTGGAAACTTCTCGGCAGAGGAGTGGTATGTAGGCGGACAGTTAGGAACCACCGACAATGTCACGGCAGGCTGCTATGAAGACGAGACACCGGCCGTTACGCAGATGGGACTCTCTGAAGCCTTCAACCGCGGAGAGCAGTTCTTCGAAAGAAACGTAACCGAATTCCAGGCACCTTTCAACGGACTGGGCCCTGCCTATGTGCGCAAGTCGTGCCTCGACTGCCATCCCGGCTACGGACATGGCAAGCGCGTCACCCAATACACTGCTGAATGGGGCAACGGCTATCTGCTGGTGGTCTATCATCCTGTCGACGGAAAGAACAGCGACGACGGCCCCTACGTCAGCGAAGTAACAGGTATGCCGCAGACACGTGCCGTGAGTCCGTTCCTGCCGCCAATCGACGAGTCGGGCATTCATCTCGACTGGCTGACGCTCTCTTCCATGGGTGAAGGCAGCGAAATCTCTGCCACCCAGTTCCCCGACGGAGAGAAATACCAACTCATCTATCCCGAACTGAGCATCGACCGCTCGGCATTCAACACCAATCCCACACCGTGGGAGACGGGCAACGGTGCCGTGGCATTCCGTCTGGAAAGCACCATCGGCATTCCGGGAACCGGTCTGCTGGATGCCATCCCCGACGATTCCATCAAGGCGCAATACAAGCGCGAGGCTCCCTATGTGGAACTCAACCCCGCCTTCTGGGACAAGGAGAAGAACGACTGGGCAGCAACGGCCATGTATGTCAACGCCAGCAGCGGTACCGAAAAGGTGAACCGCATCAAGAAATTCACCTATGCCATGACTCGCGGCTCGCTGCAAGACGGTGCCGGAGCCAATGCCATCTGGAACATCACCAACGTGAGCCGCAGCGACCGTCCTAAACTCTACACCACCGACGCATGGGCCTTAGCCATGTCGCAGAACAAGAATGTCATTGCCAAGATCAAGGCCGACCCCACCTCTCCCTATTATGCCGACGGCACGGAAGAGGGTATTGCCGATGCTGTGAAGAACCTGCTCTCGCCATCTACCAACCAGTTTGACAACCCGTGGCATAACTTCCAGCCCGAAATGTCTGACAATAACTTCTGGGCATTCCAGGTTTGGCACCGCGGACTGGCCATCCCTCGCGCACGAAACCTGCAAGACAAGGAGGTGCAGCGCGGAAAGGATGTCTTCATGCAGATTGGTTGTGCCTCGTGCCACCGCCCGTCGTGGAAGACAACCACCGACGACTGCTGGATTCCAAGCATCATCACCAGCCAGAACTTGCAACTGCCGCGCTATCAGAACCAGACCATCTGGCCCTATACCGACATGATTCAGCACCGTCTGTACATGAAAAACGGCATCCACGGCACATGGTGCCGCACCACACCGCTGTGGGGACGCGGACTCAGTCTGATCAACACCGGTGCTGAAGACCGCCTGCACGACTGCCGCGCACGCAACGAAATAGAGGCCATCCTGTGGCACGGCTACACCAAGAACAGCGATGCCTACGACAGCGCACTGAAGTTCTATCGTCTGCCCAAGGCCGACCGCGATGCCGTGGTGAAGTTCCTGCGCGCCATCTAACAAGACAAACACATCCTATAAGAAAGCATGAAGAAGATTCTTTTTGCCCTTTACATCGTGGTGATTCTCTGCATGGGAATCGCCACGCTGGTTGAAAAATACCAAGGCACCGAATATGTGGCCAGCCATATCTATGGCTCCTGGTGGTTTTCTGCCTTGTGGGCGCTGCTCACAGCCGTTGCCGTGGCCTGGTTTGTCAGCCGAAAGGTGAAAAGAATCTCCGTCGTGTTGCTCCATCTGTCATTCGTTGTCATTCTGCTGGGAGCCTTGCTCACCCATCTCACGGCCACACAGGGCATGATGCATCTGCGCGTGGGCGAGACGACGCGGCAATACATTACACAGGGCGAGCCGCACGACAGCGTGTCGCTTCCCTTCAGCGTCAGGCTGGAGAAATTCACCACGCGCTACCACGAAGGCACGCGCGCCGCTTCCGACTACATCTCAACCCTCACCCTGCTCCACGGCGACCAACGCGTGAAGGAAACAGTTTCCATGAACAAGATTCTCTCGTTTCACAACATCCGCTTCTATCAGAGCAGTTTCGACGAGGACTTGCGCGGCAGTTATCTTGCCGTAAACAGCGACCCCTACGGCATTCCCGTCACCTATACCGGCTATGCCCTGCTGTTCATCTCGCTGCTTTGGATGTTGGCCGACCCGCGAGGTGCCTACCGCAAGATTATCCGCAACGTGGGGAAAATGGGGAAAGACGGCCCTGACAGGGAAAACCAGTCAGAGCATCGCCCGGCCAATCCAGCCACGTTCCGACGTTTAGCGGCGCTGGCAGCAGTCATCGTGCTTGTGGTGATGGCCGTAATAGGCATCAAAAAAGGCCATTCCGAGAAGCCGACGGCACACGTCCTCCCCCAAGAAACAGCCGCCGAGTTCGGCAAACTCGCCATTCTCTACAACGACCGCATCTGCCCGCTGCAGACCTTTGCCCTCGACTTCACCAAGAAACTCTATGGCAAGCGCTCCTATCGCGGACTCTCGGCCGAGCAAGTGCTCACGGGATTCATCTTCTGGGGTGAGGAGTGGAGCCGCGAACCCATCATCAAGACCAAGGGAGCCGTGAGGGCGCAGTGGCAACTGCCCAAGTATTGCAGCGTGAACACCTTCTTCAACGAAGACATGGGCGGTTATATCCTCGGCCCCGACCTGCAGGAATACTATCAGGGCAACAACGACAAATACCACCAAGAACTGGCCAAGACCGACGACAAACTCAGCCTCATCATGCAGTTGCGACAGGGCAAGCCCCTGAAGATATTCCCCTTCAAGGGTGTATGGTATAGCCCCACCGACAAAAAGCCTGCCGACATGGAGCCGGAACGACATGAGTATATGACCAACATCTTCGCGCTGCTCTATCAAGATGCACTCACCGGCAATTACAGCGAGATGAACGAGGCCCTGCACAAGATGCAGAAATACCAGCGCACCTTCGGCGGCAACACCCTTCCGTCGTCCACAAAAGTGAAGGCAGAGCGCATCTACAACCGCCTACCCATTGCCACCATCCTCTTCATGGTGAACCTCACCATGGCATTCCTCAGCATGCTGTTCATCCGTCCTAAGTGGAACTGGGTGAAACTGCCCGTGCTCCTGCTCTCCTTCCTCGCCCTGACGTTCTGCCTGTCGCTGCGATGGATTATCTCGGGCAACATCCCCATGTCCAACGGTTACGAAACCATGCTGCTCATGGCATGGATTGTCATGCTCGTGTCGCTGCTCACCTTCCGCCGCTTCGCCATCATCATTCCCTTCGGGTTCCTGTTGTCGGGATTCTTCCTGCTGGTGAGCCATATCTCGCAGATGGATCCGCAGATCACCCATCTCATGCCCGTGCTCTCCTCGCCGCTGCTCACCTTCCACGTCAGCATCATCATGGCCGCCTACGCCCTGCTGTCGGTAACTTTCATCTGCGGAGTGACAGGCATCATGAAAAAAGGAGACAAAGGGACTCTGTCACCCCTTTATCTCCTCTCGCAACTCTTCCTCTACCCCGCCCTTGCCTGTCTGGGCTTTGGCATCTTCATCGGTGCCATCTGGGCCAACGTATCTTGGGGAACCTATTGGAGTTGGGACCCCAAGGAAACCTGGGCATTGATTACATTCATGGTCTATGGCATCAGCGTTCACACCAAGGCCCTGCCCTGGCTTGCCCGTCCGCGCTCTTATCATCTGTTCATGATACTGGCGTTTCTCACCATCCTCATGACCTATTTCGGTGTGAACTTTTTCTTGGGTGGCATGCACAGTTATGCGTGAAACGCCCTGCAACCACCTTTGGTGAGCAACTAAACAGTCTTACTTTCCGAAAATCTTGCGCAGTTCAGCGCCTATGCTGTCGCCGTATTTCCCGGCGAAGGCAATTCGGCCGTTCTTGTCAACCAGCCAAACCGAGGGAATGGCACGCACGCCCATGCCGGCACCAACGCCCTGATTGTCCCAGAGTGATGTCCACGGCAGGTTTTCCTCTTTGTTGGCCTTCAGCCAGTCTTCTTTCTTCCTGTCTGTTGACACGTTCACCAAGGCCAGTTTGTTCTTCTTGTATTTCTTGGCATAGTCTCTCATGAACGGCAGTCCGCGTCGGCAGGGCTTGCACCACGATGCCCAGAAGTCAATCATCAGGTAGTTGTTCCCCTTGAGCAGTTTCTTCATGGAATGGCTCTTGCCCTTGGCATCCTGCAGGGTGAAATCAGGCATCTCCTTGCCTATCCAACAGTTCTCCACAGCCTTCTTCATGGCTTGTCCGTAGGCCGATTGCTTCACCTCGTCAGACAGTTCGTCGTACATATCCTGCGTGGGGTTCATGATGCCCGCATGCATTGCGAAACATGCCACGCCGAAGATATTGTCCTTATTGTCGCTCATCAGTTGTCTCACCGCCTTGCCATGCTCTTCATCCCAGGCCTCAATTTCGTCGACATAGGCTATATAGTCGGACGATGTCTTCAGTTCAAACTCCTTCTCCGGGTTGGCGTTCAACTCATCCATGGTAGTCTTGTGGTTGTTCCACACTTTCACTCTGCCCATATTATAGGCATCCCACATTTGGGTGGTGGCTGCCGCTGCCTGCTCCTGCATCTTACTGCCCTTAACGATTTTCGGTCCGTCCAGCACGATCACCTCGCCGGGACAAGCCGCAAACTGAGCCGTGAAGCGGCGGCATTCAAGATGATAGAGCATGGGCTCGTCAGCATCAACCACCAATCTGTAGGCACCGTTCTCTATTTTCACCTTTCCGTTTTCCAGGCTTTTACCGCCGGCAGGCAGTCCGGTATAGGATAAAGAGATGTCTTTGCCGTCCATATCCTTGGCCGTTCCCTTGACAACCACCTTGCCCGGCTGACTCTCCAGCGCATTCTCAAACTCCTGTTTCATCTTGTCGTTGCCGGGATAGCCTGTATGACTGAATGTGCATTCCCCTTGTTTGTTATACACCCGATAATAGGGGATGCCATTGAAGCCGTAACGCTTTCCGATGGCCTTCCATTCGGCATCGTTCATCTGGTAGTGGTTGCCGCCGATGTCGGGAATCATCAGTTCCCACTTGGCGGGGTCGCTGCTCGGAGCAGAAAGATAGACGCGCACGATGTCGTTGTCGGCCATCCATCCCTCCAGCGGCTGAATGGTCTTCATGGCATTGCGGCAGGGACCGCACCAGGTGGCCCAGAAGTCCACGAACACCACCTTTCCCTTGTATTGTGCGACGATGGCATCCAGCACATTCTCCGGATTATCATACTTGGGAGTCTCGCGTTTCAGCGCGTTTGCCTTTTCTTTCCGCGCAGGATCGTTCAGTTTGGCCTTCTCTGCCAGTTCCTCATCCACCATCTTCTTCAGAGCCTTGCCGTGATAGGAGTTCTGCACTTTCTTAGGGAACATGTTGTAGAACTCAGAATAACCGATTGCGTGTCCTGACCAGGCATACACCAGCAGCGGTCCAAAATAAGTATTCTTGTTCTGCTTGATGATCTGTTTCATGTAGTCGGTCTGTGAGATATTCTGCGGACGGTCTTTCTGATAGGGCAGTTCCCTGATCTTTCTGAAAGCCTCGTCGGTCTTGGCACCCTTTACGTCGGCCTGGAACAGTCCGTGTGGTTTGTTGGCATCAATCTCGATATTGTCGCCGGGAACCACCACGATGGGGCGGTTACTGTGGGGCTTCTCCACCCACACCACTATCTGCCGGGGCTCGCTTACCGTAATCTTCAGTGAGAACTTGCCGTCCTTGACAGGGCATTTGTCCAAGGCTGCATCGCGTGTGGTACGGCTATATACGGCATAGTCGCTGACCAGCACCTCCGTACCATCGGCCAATGAGCCGATGCTTCCGCTTATTGTTACAGGCTTCTGAGCCCACGCTGCTCCGGCAAAAAGCGCCACTGCTGCCAGAGTCATCATCAACCGATACTTTTTCATTCGTTTTTTATTTAATGGTTATTGTTGAATCTTTCTCCGTTTGTAAATAATACGGCTGAAAGGTTGAAAACGTTACCGTGCGACGAGCCGATAATGAAACATTATCACACTTTTTGTTTTTTTTAACCTGAACGGCCGTGCTGCGGTACTTCTTGACTGCTGTACGCGCCGAAAAGTGCCGCTTTTCTTCTCCGGAAGCAATGCTTTCCACCCCCAAAAGCAATGCAACGGAAAAGTAAATTATATTAATTTGTACAGTAAATCATATTAATTTGAAAAGTAAATTACATTAATTTGTGCAGTAAATTAAGTTAATTTACTATTGGGAAGTGCCGCCTTAACAATCGAAAAGTGCCGCTTTCACCTTAAGAAAACGCCGCTTTCGCGCTTGTAAAACGCCGATTTCATCGTTACGTTTTAAAACATTCGCTGAATCATTCAAAAAAGACGGTAACATAGGAAAGAATACAAGAACGTGTATTAGTTGCCGTTGTTGCCATTATTATTCATATTTTCTCAAAGAAATGTTTTTTGTTTCTATTATTTTGTGATGTGAATAATAAGTTGTATCTTTGCACATGTCCTTGTTTCAAGAAATAACTCGCATCATAGGATGAAAAGCATATCACATATAATAATAGCAAGAAAATGATATTTTTTAATATAGTCAAAAGGAGTTGTCTATACTTTCAAGGCGCATTTTATAATGTGCTTGGCTTTATAGTGTGTTTCAGCCTTATTCCTTATTGCGCCCAAGCCCAAGCCGATAATACAAGCATCACGCTGCCGCAATATTCCCCGAAGTCGCCTGCAGCCTATGCTTTTGCCCAGTATGTGGATTTCCCTGTATCCCTATATACGGGAACCCCAAACGTGACGATACCCATTTACGAGTTGAAGACAGGAAACTACACACTGCCTATCACACTAAGTTACCACGCTTCAGGGATCAAGGTGGCTCAAGAAGCTACTTGCGTCGGACTCGGATGGAACCTCAACGTTTGCGGAATGATCTCCAGAACCATTAAATGCGGTGATGACTTCCACGAGACATCCAATAGCGACGGGCTCAATACCGGCTACTTGAGAGCTCCCGCCATAAACCCTAATGGTGACTACGACGGCAAACAGCAGCTTCAGGAATTCATAGATGACAACAAGATTTTGATGGTTGATTCGGAACCGGACATATTCTTCTATTCCCTTCCCGATGCCAACGGCAAGTTCATCCTGAAGAAAGACTCCGTACCCCTGCTTTTTGACAAGAAGCCCATCGTAGATATTTGGTTCAAAAACGCACGGACAGAAGGTTGGACCGATAATTGCGTCAAGTTCTTTGCCAGGACTGCCGACGGAACCACCTACGTCTTCGACAAACTGGAGGAAACCAATTCATTCAGCGCTGAGTCATCCCTTAGCGCTGTTGCTGACAACGGAGAAGATTTTGTGGCCCAGCCATACAACGTGCTCAAGAGACTGAGGAACTGGATGCAGTATACATCCTCCTGGTATCCCTCAAAGATAATCACCACTGGCAACGACACCATTTATTTCGACTATGAACAGGAATGGATGCAGTTACCGCTGCAGGAAGCCGTAAGGTACAACAACCTGCTGAGGGTTCTTTTTGAAGTGAATGAATATTCCTTGCCCATTGTTTCCGGATTGGAAAAGAGTACGACGAAGACAACCGTGAAAGGTTACAGGCTGAACAGGATCCGGTGGCGCGGAGGGCATGCCGACCTGTCCTACTCAAGCCGCCAGGATATGGTTGCATACGGCTCCGGCAATGGCGAAGGAGACGAACTTCGCCCGAAAAAGCTGGATGCATTCAAAGTCTTTGACAACGACGGGAACCTCGTGAAGCACATTTCGTTCACATACGATTATTTCAACTCCACCTACATCGGATCCTATCCTCAGGTCTACAAGCGTCTGAAACTGACAGACGTGACAGATGTACTCAACGACGGCACCAAGTATACGTTTGATTATTTCTACGGCACCCTGCCGGCAAAGAACAGCCACGGCACCGACTACTGGGGATATGCAAACGGCAGGAACTACGGTGACTTATGCTACAGCGCGACAGTATACGGCGGACGGATGTATCAGGGTGCTGACAAGATGTCGAGCTTTAACAACATGATTGTGGGAACCCTGAAATCGGTGACATACCCTACAGGAGGAACGACGACGTTTACATTTGAGGCAAACACACGAATCCAGCCGGCATCACAGTCAAGCCATATAACAAACGTCATGAACGTCCTCACCTCATACAAGGGGAACGATTCGGAGTATGGCAGCGACTTCCCGACGGTCGATACAGACACGATAACGCTGAACTATGCCACAGCCATAAAGTCGAGGCTGTGCTTTGAGGATGTCGACCTAAGCCAGTATTCTGAAAACCTGCATTGGGAAGACCGTGCCTACCCCGTCCTGATAATCTACAAGTTGGTAGGCGGCATCCGCTATAATTACAGATACTTCTACCTGCCTCATGACTTTGTGGGCAGGCAATACTACTATGAGGATTTCTACATTGACTTGGAAGCCGGTACCTATATATTCCGACTGGAGTCAGTGAACAGCGGCCTATATTGCGAATTCCAGTATAAGCACCAGGTGACAGTAAATGTTTACGACCCAGAGAGGGAAATAGAGACGGGAGGATTCCGGATTAAGAGAGTCGCGGGGGCAAAGACTGTTGACTATACTTATGATGACGGTCAGCTGATAGTAGAGCCCATCGCCTCCTATGTATCAACCAAGATGTTAAGGGAAGATGTAACACCCGTCAGAATATGCTATGCTTCATTCCTGACACAGACATCAGAACCCGTCATGCCGCTGTCATCGGTCAACGGAGGCTACACATGGGGATTCGGCGAGGTGACTGAAACGTTTAGTGACGGGACAAGGAACGTATACACTTACCACAATGAGCCGGAAACAAGACCTGAATACCCCTATGTACCCACTGAAATGAAGCCTGACAACGGGCTGCTGCTCACGGCAGACAGCTACGACGCTAACAACAATATCCTAAGATCCGAGAGCAATTCATACAACACAGTCACATCGAGCGACCTTGTCTATGCCTTTGTCTACAAGCCCGCAGAAAAACCAGTGCTATACTCCTATCAGATGAGGTACCCCTATCAGGAGTCAAGCGAAGTCTGCGAAGACGGGAGGACTGTCAGCACAGCCTATACTTACAATGAGAACTTGCTGAAGAGAACCGAGACGGTGACGGATTCAGACAGCCAGATTGCTACCTCCTACAAATACTGCACAGACTTCTCAGACAATGTACATCAGCTGATGAGCGACAGATTCATGGTAGGTATTCCCGTAGAGACAACCCTTTCACGCAACGGCTCCTACATCAGGGGCAAGAAAACCGAATACGGCAGTTTCAATGGCATGCTGCTGCCTTCCTGGGAGTACGGACTTGAGACCACCGTACCGCTCAGCCTCTCAAACTACGCCGATGCATTCCGTCAAAGACTGCAGTTCACCTCGTACAACGATTACGGCCTTCCCGGTCAGACAATCATGGACGGCAGTAGCACGGCATATCTGTGGGGATACAACAACACACAACTGATAGCGGAAATAAAGAATGCCTCATACCAACAGGTACAGACAATCCTCGGCAGCACATTCATAGAAGCCGTCGGCAGGAAAAGCACTCCTACCGATGCCGACATGGCAGCCATACGCAATATTCAGAACGTCCTTCCCGGCTCAATGGTAACGACCTATACATACAAGCCGCTTGTGGGCATGGCAAGCACGACAGACCCGCGGGGCTTCACAACGTACTTTAACTACGACAGTGCCGGGAGGCTTGCAGAATCCTACTTCATGGACGGAAACGTCAAGAGCATCATCCGTAACTACCAGTATAACTATTCACATTAAGGATTATGATCGCAAGCCACAGATACAAATACCTGCTCCTTGCATGTCTGCTTTTCGCATTGCAGACAGGCGCACAGACCTCCAGTGAAAACTATGTACGGCAGAATACGGCACTGAATTCGCAGGCAACCCAGGCCGTGTCGCAGGTGCAGTATTACGACGGCTTCGGCCGTCCCACCATACTTGCAGCAGGAGGGCTTGCTTCCGACGGAAGCTACCTATATACACAGCAGACCTACGATGGCAAGAGCCGTCCTCAGGAGGAGTGGCTGCCATACAAGGGCACCTCAACTCCAGACTTCATCACAGGCAGCCAGCTGAAAAGCCTCTCGTCGTCTTTCAACAGCGATAGCCATCCCTACAGCCGCAAGGCATACGACGCGCTCGACAGGGTGACATCCGTTGAAGGCATCGGAAGTGCATGGCAGGGACATGCCGCATCGACAGTCTATGGCACCAACAATGCGAGTAGCGTGAGGCACTATATCGTGGCAACTGCGGGATCGACAATCAGCTCCGGCAGCTATTGGCCTCAGGGGAGCTTGTCGAAGGTGACCGCCACCGACGAGGACGGGCGTTCCCACACAATATATAAAGATGTCATAGGCAACACCGTCATGGAGCAGGACGGAACGGACAGCCGCACCTGTTTCGTCTATGATGACATGAACCGGCTTCGCTACGTGCTTCCGCCTGCGGCATCCGATGCATTGGCCGCCTCCGGCCAGACTTGGGACATCAGCAGCACGCCTGCGCTCATGAAGTATGCCTACTACTATGAGTATGACGGCAGGGGCAGGTGCGTCAACAAGAAGCTGCCCGGATGTGAAAGGATACTCATGCGCTATGACCGTGCATACAGGCTCGTATTCTCGCAGGACGGCAACCAGCGGGAAGGAAACCGCTGTTCGTTCTTCCTATATGATGCCCTTGGCAGGCTTTGCGTGGAGGGGACATGCAGGTGGTCTGACCTTCCAGACATCGCAAGCCTGAACGTTGAGGCGACCTATACCGGAACTGGAACCTATGGCGGCTACACGACCGGCATTACTCTGAGTGAGGTTAGCCTGCTCGCCGTGAACTATTACGACGACTACTCCTTTGTCAATATCCAGGATATTGCCAAGCGCGCGGGGCTTGCCTTTCAGGCGGTGACAGGATTCGCATCTACCTCATCAAGTGCAAGGGGGCTGCCGACGGGTAAGCGGACATATCACCTTGACGGCAGCGGAAACTATGAGGTGTCCTCCGTCTACTATGACGGCAGGGGAAATGCCATTCAAACCCACCAATCAAACCATCTGTCGGGTTTCGAACATGAATATACGTCTTACACCCACACGCAGCAGCCCTCCGTCAGGAAACGGATACACTCTGCTTCCTACATGGCAGCACCCATAACTGAGACATATACCTATACCTATGAAAGTGCCACCGACCGCCTGAACACCGTAAAACACCATATAGGAAACGGCAGCGACATCAGCTTGGCTGCCTACGCCTACGATGCTCATGGCAGGATGGGGGCAAAGACCGTGGGCGGCATGGAGACGGTAAGCTATACCTACAACGTGAGGAACTGGATGACGGGCATCAGTAGTGCCAACTATGCGCAGACCATGGCATACAACACCGCCGTTGACGAGCTGACACCGCCTAAGCTGTTCTACGGCGGCAACATCTCCGCCATGCGCTGGAAGACGGGCAACGAAAGCCACAACCGCACCTATAACTTTGACTATGACGAGCATTCGCGTCTCGTCGAGGCTGAATACAGCGGTTCCGAAGGCGACTATTCTTCCTGCTATACCTACGACAAGATGGGCAATCAGACAGAGATCATGCGCAGGAAAGTGATGGGCAATTCCAGCGTGTTCATCGATGACCTGACTTTGGAATATGACGGCAACCGGCTGGTCAACGTTCAGGAACATGCCAATCCCGTATACGACTATGAGGTGATGAACTTCGAGGGTGGCTCTTCTTCCTGCATCCAGTATGAGTATGACCAGAACGGCAACATGGTGAAGGACAAGAACAAGAGTGTATCCTCCATCACCTACAACAGCCTGAACCTGCCCTCAAGGATTGAATTCGGTCAGAAGGGAAGCACGCAGCTGCTTTATGATGCCGACGGGCGGAAGCTGAACGTCCTTCATACGGTGACATCATACGGCAATACGAAAACCGTCAATACCGACTACTGCGGGAACGTGGTCTATGAGAACGGCGCGCTGAAGCGCATCCTGATAGACGGCGGCTATGTCACGATGAGCGGTCAAACCCCGGTCTATCATTATTACCTGCAGGACCACTTAGGCAACAACCGCGTGGTGCTGAGTCAGGCAGGGACGATAGAGCAGGTCACGCACTACTATCCCTTCGGCACTGTGATTGCTGCGAGCACCAACGGCGAGTCGCAGCCCTACAAGTACAATGGCAAGGAACTCGACCGCATGAACGGTCTTGACTGGTACGACTACGGCGCGCGCTTCTATGATCCCGTCCTGTGCCGCTGGCACGTGATGGATCCGCTCTGCGAGAAGGATTACGGCATAAGCCCGTATGCGTATTGTGAGAATGATCCTGTGAATGCTATCGATACTGATGGGAGGAGCGGTTTAAAAGTGTTGCTAAAAGGTGCTTATAAATTAGGAAAAACAGTTGCAAAACAGGGTTTGTCTTCATTAAGTAAAGGAGCAACCTATACTACTGCATTTCATGATGTTATTGAAGACACGAAAACAGTGCTTGATTCTAATGCGCCAACAGAAGACAGACTTCTTGCCGGGGGTAGTCTACTTTCTGAGATATTCTCTCCTGTAAGCATTAAAGAAGTAAAAACTATTATTAATAAAACGAAATCTTTTGTTCATGGAAATTCCAAACTAAGCACTAAGGCGCAACATATATATCGCATATTTGATAATGTTACAGGGAAAACAGTAAAGGTTGGAATTAGTGGTGGGAAGATATCCTCAAAAACTGGGAGGTCTTATAGAGCAACTACCCAAGTGAATAAATGGAATAAGGGTAATCCGAACAGAGATTTCGACTCAGAGATTTTGGAAAAAGTTCCTGCTGGTAAAAATGCAAGAAATACTGCGTTGGAACGAGAAAAACAGTATGCAGAAAAATATAGGGATGAGTTAGAAGACATATTTCACAAGAGACCATAGAGATGAACTTAAGATATATTAGTTTAACACTATCAAACGACATTGAGCCGGACACAGTCGCTTGCTATATTTTTAAGTGTCATGTGCGCTTCATTTGTAATTTCATGTCTAAGGCAGTCAGGAAATACAAGTACGAAACCGATGGAACTTATAATATGATTTCTATAGTAGCTGGTGGGGCACGTAGCCCCTATCAAGGCTGTAATGATTTTATTGAAGTGTCAGTCCCGTTTGTTCCGGAGCGATATGAAGCCGTTAAAGGGACGGATGACGTTCGATATTATCTTGAACTGTTGACAGAAGGATTTAAAATAGCGTCCCAATTCAAAGGCATTCCTATGTCACTTTTTGAAAATCTTCTTGAAGATTTCAAGGATGCCGGATATAAAAACAGATACAGAATCAAGTCACGCCTGTTTAAAGGATTGAATATAAAAGCAACGATAGAAGGACGTTTTACTACCAATGATTTTTCATTGCATTTTTCCGCATATTCCATTTCACCAAAAAGATTACTAAGCGAGGGAATCGTAGCAAGGTCACAACCAGACGAAATCTTATTTCAGCACTGTTTTAAGGATATTACAGCCGACGAAGAGTGGTTGTATATCATGGACTTTATTCCAAAACCATTGATTCGGATTCGCATTGCAGACTTGAAAAAAGGGACTCTTTATTATGAACATGCGGAATGCCCATACAGCCAAACGAATTTGCAGGAGGCTTTCAATCAAACGATTACTAATATCTCTTATTCGGGGACAAATCTTGAAAAGGATATAAGAATAGAAAAACAGGGATGAACAGGGAACGAACACTCCCGATGATTATAAAAAGAAAGAGCAGAAAGGAAACGTCATGAAGAAGAACATAGCAGAAGCATTAAACGATAAAGGAGAGGTCTTGGAAAAGGGATTAGTCCTAATCTCATCGGTCAGATCTGGGAAGGAGTAATCTGAGGGACATAGGAGATGGGGCTGCTCTCTTTTTTGACTAAAGGTCCGCTGATATCACACTAAATGCATGTTTTATAGTTTTATGAATAAAGGAATCATGTAATCAAAGAATTTCAATGAGAACCATACAAATCACATTGTTGTGGCTGGCGGCTCTCTGCTGCCCAGCCAATGCACAGATCACGGAAAGCCAGAACGCATATCGCAACGGCGATGCCGTAAAGAAGCAGCAGGTGAATCGCGCGAGCATCAGCAGGAACCATGACGGCATGATGGCAGACCTCAGCAGGATGGAGGTGACTGGCAACGACCTCGCCATGAAGGTCATGGCAGCAGGTGGCGACAGCACGACGGTATATGAGAACAGGATGCGCCTCGACTACCGACAGACCGACGACTCTCTGCTGTTCATCGGTTCTGAAAGCCACCTGCTCAGGATGGTCTACGACAGGGCAGAGCCATGTCTCTGCTTCCCCTTTGCCGTGGGCGACAGCATCGGCGGCATCTACAGCGGACGGGGTGCCTACTGCGAGAAACTGTTCCTGCACACCTTCGGCACATACAAGACCGTGGCAGACGGCATGGGCAGCCTGCGCATGCCTGGGGGATATACGCTGCGCAACGTCGTGCGCCTGCGCACGGAACGCACCGCCAGCACGCTCTACCTGCCATTGGACAGCATGACGGAGAGGCACGGGACACTGCAGCGCGTTCCTTCGCTCTCGCCTGAGCACATAAAGGCTTACATGCAGACGGACACATGCATGGCTCTCATCACCATCCACCGCTATTATGCACAGGGATTCCGATACCCAGTGCTGGAAGAAACGGTGGTGAAGGACATGAAAGGTAATGTGATGGAAGCGGCATCCTATTACTGCGCACCGGAGGAGCAGGCACTGCTAACGGACGTGGAGAACGAGCGGCTCAGGCAATGGAGCGGTGGCGATGGAACGGAAGATGTGGCGTACAGGCAATCGGAGAAGAACGACTCCTCTTTCCGTTACATGCTCCGCCATGAGAGTAGAGGCGGAAGGGTTTCAGTAGAATATTCGTCAGCCCATGGAACCGTGCGCATGCTGCTGTGCGACCGCGACGGCATCGTATACCGTCAGGCAGAAAGCACGGAGCCTTCGGGCATGCTCACCGTGAACTGTAACGGTCTGCGCCGAGGTCAGTATGTGGTTTACGTAAGGGCAGGCAGCGAACAGTACAGCGAAAAGATAGACATTAGATAACCACAAAGCGGATTACAAGGTCCCCCTTCTGTTCATTTTATCGAGTAATCATTTGGAAATTCGGAAACATATTAGTAAAATTGTCATCGAAAAACAATCTAACTAATATATATGTATGAAGACGGCGAAAACAACAGAAAAGCGGAATTCCTCAATCCTTCAATGCTTGCGGACGTTTCATTTGGATCCATTCAGAAAAACAAAATGATCACAGAACCGTCACCCTGATTTGATAAGAACTCACCTTAAGAAAACGCCGCTCTCTGGCTTACATTATGGCGGTTCGGAACGGACAAGGCTATGAAAATATGAGGGCGCGTCAAAAAGAAGCTACAACGGATTTCACGGATTAAATGCGGATTATTTCAGTTCCTGATTATCAGCATCACTTAAATCCGTGAAATCCGTTGTTTCTATAGGAATATCAGTATTTTGACACACCATCATGATGAGAATGTGTGTCTGCGCTATTGAGCACTCTTATATTGCATGTCCACGATTTTCCCAAAACCTGTGAATGTTTCAACAGGAGTACTGTCGGTGACACCAGAGGCAAGATCGGTATTGAACAAGTAAACCTTTCCTTCACTTCCCGTCCAGGTGGCAATGGCCAGTATTTTGTTGCCATTCAATAGTTGCATGTCGGTGATGGTCTCTCCCGATGGACACGTCCACAGCGGAGCAGATGGCGGAACGCAAATGGCCTCATCAATGCTGATTGGGCACACATAGGCATTCGTCGTGCTGCTGTAATAGAACATAGGAGAGTTGTTGGTGGTGAGGATATTCTGCATGACACCAGCCTCCGGGCAACCGCTCAGGTCGATGTTGGCCATGAGTTTGCTGGCATTTGAGTTAACCGTGGCATCGATAACCATCAGCGAGCGCTTGGAAGCGTCAGCCGGATCCTTGAAGAAAGCATAGGCCTTGCCCGTGGTTCCATTGAGCGGATAGCCTGATGCCATGTGCGTGATGTCAAGATAGATATTACTCAAATTGGCATCTGCAGTGGGCAGGAACTCACCCGACCAAAGTCCGCAGTAGAGGAACCGGTGCCCCTTGCTGTCGAAACAGAAAGGTCCTCCGCCATAAACTGTTATGGCCATCTCGGCAAAATAACTGTCACCCTGCATGGCCTTGGGTCCGGGGAAATAATGCAGTCCATTATCCCACTCGCCAATCATCATGTGCACATCACCATTGTTCACAAGGATTTCGCTTGAGGTGACTCCATAATAGAACATCGGCTTATGCGAATCAGGCTTGCTGAAGAACATACCGTCGAAGTCTTCTATCTGGGTAAGGTCCTCGTTTGACAGACGCACGCCGTCGGTGTCGGTAAAGATATAACTATGGTTGGAATTGTAGCCCAACTGCCTTGGTGTGCCGCTGACAATGGTTTTGTTCACCTTTGAATAGAAATTGCGCGAGATAGTGGTACTGGTAAGCGCGGTATTCAGTACGGGCGTGCGCACGATGTCGATATCGGCTTTCCCACCGTTGTCGTAGAGCACCATCAGGCCAATGCCCGCTGCACTCTCTACGGTGAGTGTGTAGCGATTGGCTGCTCTTTCACCAGTCTTTGTGTTCTGGGCCATAAACTCCAAGGTATAAGTTCCCGGCTTGGCTGTAACTTCCACGTTCAGGTCTTCGGTAGTGGCCAATATGGTGGCGATGTTGTCCGACTGGCCGCCGCCGGGATTGTAGATTGACCACCTGTAACTGAGGTCAGACTTGTTTCCGGCGTAAACCAAATGAGACGGCACCTGCAAGGTGGTAAACTGCTGTACGCTATATTCCTGACTCACACCAACGGTATCCACGCGGAACTCCGCCAGGTCTACGTAGTCGTAGTTACCCTCGTCTTCCATACAGGCTGCCGGCATGAGCAGCATGGCGAGCAGCATAACGGGCAACAAGGCTACACTTTTGAATCCTTTATAATGCTTTGTTTTCATTTCCATGATGTTTTAATGATTATAACATGATAGACATTCAGACACCCTGACCGTATTTCAACGGTTGTCCGTTGTCGTTAAGATAAGGCCACCCATACTCGCTGTTGGCATTGGCAGGGTCGTTGTTCCAGTCTTGCAGCAGACGAATCATGAGCGACTGGAATCCGATAATCCAAGAGTAGTTGTTATTGTATGCGGAGAAATCCGTCATGCCAGTCTGGTCGATGATAAAGCGATAGCGCGCCTGGGTGAAGGAACCGAGGTAGTAACTGATGACACTCCATGATTCCGGCTGAATGAGATAGTCGCACCACACCACGCTATAGGTAAGTCGGTCGTCAACGCTGGGCGTTAGTTCACTGTCGTCAACCACGCGGAAAGTAACCTTAGCAAAATTCTTTTTCAGGTCGATGCCGCTCACGGTGCGCTTCACTTTGACAGGCACGGTCACCTTGTACTGATTGGCCGGGAGCACACAGGTTCCCAGTTCGTATGCATCAGAAGACACATTGGTGAGAGAATCAACCACTACCAGTTTGAAACTGCGGTCGTGATCGCTCATGGCACCGGTCAAGTTAGCAATGATGTTCACATCCAGCGTTGTCGTTGTCTTGTCTTCCAAGGCAAATGTAACCAGGGTGGAGTCGCTGGTGGCCTGCTGGGCAGGGTCGCCCGAGAGCCATATCTTGTCGGTGTCCTGATAGTAGAACTCATCGTTCTCGCATCCTGTGAAGAGGAGCGCAGAGAACGGAAGGAGGAGAAGGAAGGCTCCTGCTGTTACCTTGTTGATATATCTTTTCATGATTTTCATTTTTTAGTTAGTCATGATTATTCGCGATTGCCAAACTGTTTCTCTTCATTCGGCAACGGCAGCACGTAGTTGGCAGTGTTGTAGTTCTGCTTCGTAAAGCCATATCCGCCATACATCTGTGCAGCATTGATTCGCTTGTAGCGGAAGAATAGTTTTCCCTCGTGGATGAATTCACGCGCATATTCCATGGTAATGGCATCGTTGAGCGCACTCTCTGTGGCAGCAGTCACGTGGATGTTGTTGCCGCGATGGTTGGAAACTTCCTCCAGATAGGGCGCTGCGTTCATCACGTCGCACTCGGCCAGGATGAGATACATTTCAGGTAAGCGGAACATGGGCATTCGCTTCACCATGTCGTCGGTCATTCCCTCTTGCCACAGTTTGGTGTTGGTGTAGTAATAACTGCCTCCGCAATTCTCGTTTGAGAAGAAATAGGTGCGGCGCCAGTCGGTGGCGTTGGTAGCGGCGGGGAAGATGTTGTTGAGTCCTGAACTGTAGAATTTAAATGTAGCGTTGTACCGCACCGTGCCGTAAATGGAGCCGAGGACATAGTCGTCAAGTTCGTCCATTTGCAGGGCAAATATCTGCTCATTGATGTATGTGCGGTCGCGGTCGGCCTCGGTGGTGGCAATGTTTTCAACAGGTGTCCATGAAAACTTGCCAGAGTCGATGACTTCGCGTGCATAGCGGGCAGCGTTGCTGTAGTCGTTTTTCCAGAGATGCGCCTCAGCCAGTGCAGCAACGGCAGCGTAGTAGTTGAAGTGATATACGCGGTCAGAGAGATAGCCGCCATCGTCGTCGGTAGTTATTACGCGGTTGGTGGCAATCGGGTCGGAACTCTTCAACAGGGCGGCCGCCTGTTCCAAGTCGGCAATCACCTGGTCCAAGGCCTGGCCCACGGTGGAGGTAGGCGTTACGATATAGGTGTAATCCGTTACGTAGGGAATGGCCGGCTCATCGGGTCCCACCAGGTAAGAGGGGCCGAAGAGACGCAGCAGGTCGAAATGCAGGAAGGCGCGCAAGCCCAGTGCTTCACCCTTGATGACATTATAGTTGTCGGTGGAGAACATTTTCTGACTGGCATCGTCGAGTTGGGCCAGCAAGACATTCAATGAAGCAATGGCGTTATAGGCATTCGACCAGATGGCGTTGCCGATGCCCGATGCGCTGCTGTTGCTGTAACTGCCGCTGTTGATATAACTGTAGGATCCACTACCCACGGTGTAGTATAAGTGGCCAAGGATGTCAACAGTGCCGTATTTCATCTCTTTTCCATAGAGCGAAGAGGAGGTGAGTTTGATATAAACACCATTGAGTGCATCCTTGAAACCAGCCTCACTTTGGAACAGTTCGGTGCTTTCTACCTGTGACTTGGGCTTCACGTCGAGGTAGTCGTCGCAGGATGTGAAGAGCGGCAGACTAAAAGTGAAGAGGGCTGCCGCCGCAAGCGGCCACATCTTTTATATATATGCTTTTTCATAATGATCATTTATTAATTGTCAATTAACTTAGAACATTGCCTGAAGGGAGAACGAGAAACTCTTAGCATAGGGATAACTGGTACCACGCTCGGTCTTGATGCTGCCTATGCGGGCAATATCGCTCATGTCGAATGACAAGCGCAGGCGGTTGAAGCCTAACTGCTTGATGGCCTTGAACCGGTCGAAGTCGTAACTGAGGTTCACGGAAGATAGGGTCCACACGTTGTTGTCGGCAACAAAACGAGAGGTGGCATAGGTGGTACTTTGGTCGGTAATGGCCTTGTACTGGCTGATGTCGCCAGGCTGCTGCCAGCGGTCGGTGAACACACGGCGGTCTACGTTGTATTTCAAGTCGGCATTTTCCACCTTGCTCACAAGCGTGGAGTTATAGAGTTGACCTCCAAACTGATAACTCATGGCCACATTGAGCATGAACCCCTTCCAGGCTGCACTGATGCCACAGTTGCCATAGATGTCGCTGGTGCTGTCGCCGCAGATGGCCAAGTCGCTGGTGGAATAATCGAAAGTCGTGGTTCCGTCTTTCTTCACGTAGATTTCCTTACCCGTGGCTGGGTCGATGCCCATGGAAGGAACGGCCCAGATGGCCGACATCGACTGCCCTTCTTCGTAAAGAATAACGGCAGAAGTGCTTCCGTTGGCTTTCTGACTATTGTTGTAAGTCTGCAGTGAATTGGATATTTCCTTGATTTTATTGGAGTTGTGGGTCACGTTGGCATAGACGTTCAGATAGTCGTGACGGTTGGCACTCTCCAGGATGCGCGCACTGGCATAGAGTTCCCATCCCTTGTTCTGCACCTTGCCGAGATTCTCCTTATACGTGGTGAAACCCGTTGAGGAAGGAATGGTGACATCAGTGAGCAGGTCGTCGGTCACGGCATCGTAGACATCGGCGCGGATGGTGAGGCGATGATTGAATGCCTGGAAGTCGACACCGACGTTCTTATCGAGTTTGCGCTGCCACTTCAGGTTAGGGTTGGCCATGGCGAGGAGATAGGTTCCGGGGTCGCCATTATAGAAAGAACTGCTATAATAGGTCCATGTGGCCAGACTCTGATAGGAATTGAAATTCTGCGAACCGGTAAATCCTACGGAAGCGCGGAACTTGAGTTGGTTGAGCCAATTGACGTTCTTCATGAAATGCTCGTTGTGCACGTTCCAGCCGATACCAGCCGACCAGAATTTACCCCAGCGGTTTTCTGAACCGAACTGAGAAGAACCACTGAGACGGAAGGAGCCGTCGAGAAGATAGCGGTTGTCGTAAGAGTAGTTCAAGGCGCCTACCAAACCCACATCGTGAGTAGTTGTCTCTGTACTCGTTGGCGCACTGTCTTCATAATACTGGCGGGCATAGCCGATGTCGTCCAATCGGTCGTTGGGGAATCCTTCGGCACGTACACTCATGCTATTGCTGCCTGCGGCATTAAGACTCCAGCCCAGGTTGGCAAAGAAGAGATGCTTTTCGGCAAACACATGGTTGTAGTTGGCATTCACGTCGGCACTCAGGCGGTAGTTTTCACCGTCGGAATAGGTGTACTGGCCGCGGCGCTTGATGAGTTCTTCTGATGTATAGGAGGCAAAACTGGTGTGGCTTGCGGGGTAGAAGAGTTCGGAACGGTCGTCCTGAAAAAGGATACTGAATCGGCCCACCATCTTGAAATCTTTCGTAGCACGCCATTCTGCATAGAAATTGTTATTTATCTGAGCATAGCGGTTCTGGTCTTTTGTATTGATGGTGGAGTTCCAGATGGGGTTGGTAATGACATTTCCCTGATAGGAAGAGTAATTAGCCATAGAGTAAGACTTGATGATATTGCCATTATCGTCGTAAGGACGGAAATAAGGATTCATGCTGGTGTACTCTGAGAAACTGCCCCAAGGAGAGTTATGGGCTTTGTTATAAACCACGTCGAGAGCATCGCGGAAGAGCCATTTGCCATAATGGTAACTGAACGTAAGTCCGCCGGAGAGCGTTCTGCGGTCGGAGCCTTTCATCACACCTTCGACGGAATTGTAGCCAAGGTCTATACCATACTGGAAAGCCTCGCTACCTCCTTCGATATAAACGGTGTGCTTGGTGCCAACACTGTTGCGCAGCGGCTTGGTCTTCCAGTCGGTGTCATAGCCGCGGAGCACATTCTGGAGAATGTCGTTATAGGCCATGTCGTAGACATATTGCTGAGAAGCGTTTTCCCAGTAAATAACGCCGTTATAGCCAACATAGTCGTAAAGTCCGGCCATACGCTCCACTTCCAGTTTCTCGGCAGCGTTGGTAAGGTCGTAACTGGAGAGGTCGGGCATGTTGAAATTCACGCTGCCCGTATAGGTGACGCGCAGTTCGCCGCCCTTGGGCTTCACCGTCTCGATAATCACCACGCCATTGGCAGCCTTTGATCCATAGATGGCCTTGGCTGCGGCATCCTTCAGGATGGTGACATTCTCTATGCGGTTCATGTCCATATCCATTACTTTTGTCAGACTGGTCTCAAAACCGTCAACGATGAAAAGGGGCTGATTGGGATTGGTTTGGTACTCGCCTTTCAGGTCGGGGAAGCCGCTTTGGCCGCGCAACGTAATGTCGGGCAGCGCATTCGGGTTGCTTCCCACGGCGAGGTTCTCAGCGAAATGGAAGGAAGGATCAAGGTTTTTCAACGACTGCAATACGTTGATGTTACCCACGGCACGCAACTCGTCTTTGTTGAAAGAAGTGGTGGCACCCGTAAAACTCTCTGCCCTGCGGGTGTACATACCGTTGTCGATGACCACCACTTCGTCGAGACTGTGGGAATCGGTCTTCAACTGAACACGGTAATCATTGCGTGCGGTGAGGTTCACCACCTGCGTATCGAAACCCACATACGACACTTCCAGTTGGTCAACATCACCGCTGACGGTGAGTTTGAAGTGTCCGTTCACGTCGGTCACCACGGCAAAGGTCTCACGGCTGCCTGGTTTCTTCACATTGGCAACGGTTGCACCCGGCAGAGGCTCGCCGTTTTCATCGACCACCATACCAACGATGTCGCGATTGCCACGACGCTGCGCTGCATTCTTTGGCTTGATGTTGATGTACTTGCCGTTGTAGGTCACCGTCAGTGGCTTATTGCCGATGATGGCGTTCATGGCCTCTTTCACGGTTTTGTTCTTCACCGACCCCGTTGCCGTATACTGCTGCACATCGTTATAGGTGAACAGCACCACGCAACCGGTCATTTTCTCCAAGCGCTTGAAGATGTCTGGCAAACGCTCATTCTTGAATTCAATGGTCACTTTGTCGGTTTCTGCATTCTGCGCAAATAAAGGTACTGACGAGCACAGGAACAAAAACAACAGACAAAGCAAGATAGGAATAGTTTTCCTTTTGTCCATATTCTCTCGGTTTTAAGGGTTAATATTGAAAAATCTAATGTAATTACGAGAGAAAAAGCCAAAGTGTTACCGAAAAATGAAAAAAATTTATCAATTGAAAGAAAAAAGTCAATACACGAACAAGGTGTTTCCCTTCTTGCGGATGGTTACCTTATCCATCTGATTGAGCAGGTTGATAATCTGACTGAGACTGCTGTCCCTGTCGGCAATGAAATGGAACTTATAGTTCAGGATTTCCTTGTTTTCCAACTGCACGTTCACATTATACCAACGCCCTATTTCGGTGAGGATGCGGTCGATATTGGCATTGTCGAAATAGAAACTGCCATTCTTCCAATAGATATAGGGATCGGTATCCACGTCGTTGACGGAAATCTGCAGATGGCTGCACACGAACTGCTGACCAGGCTTCAACATCAGTTCGCCACCCTCGCGGGGCTTCACACTGATGCTTCCACTCACGAGTGTCACCTCCTGGCTGCCTGTTTCGCGAGTACGCACATTGAACTCGGTGCCTAACACCTTAATATAAGTATCATTCATTTCCACGATAAACGGATGGCTGGCATCCTTAGTCACCTTGAAATAGGCTTCACCTTCGAGTTTCACCCTGCGCTCGGCACTTCCTTTGAATGATAGGGGATAAAGAAGTTTGCTGTCGGCATTGAGCCATACCTGCGTGCCGTCGGACAAAGTGGTGGAATAAACCTTTCCTCGGGGAATACGGATGATGACCGTCTCTTTCTGGTCTTGCGTGAGATTGGCCAGCACCGACTCGTAGTTTGTGGTCTCCTCATTGATGGGAACCACCTGGCTACCGGCCTGAAGTGTGATGTGCCGATCCTCTTCGATGGCCTTGAAAATTATGGACGAACTGTCTTTGTCTGCCGCCATGGCCATCTCACGGGCTGAGTCAGAGGCAGGTTTCGGCGCGGCATTCTGATGTTTCCAGAATGTGAACACCAACAACAGACCCGCAAAGACGGCGGCAATGGCCAGCAGACTCCTCATAAGGGGACGCATCTGCACCTTGCGCGGCTCCTGCACCGCGCTCATCCGCTGGCTGAAACGGGCATATTCCTCATCCACATCGGGAATCTTTATCTGCTGTTCGCTGAGCACACTGTCGATATCTTCCAGTGTCTGGCAGAAAGAAAGACCGTCAGCATCTAAGCCTGCGACATCATCTAATGCCTCAGACTGCACTTTTCGCTCCATGATATCAAGAGCAAAATCTTCGGAAGAAGCCAAGGACACGTCCTTTAGTTCCTCCTTCTGCTGCGGATTGCAATCCCGAACGTCTTTCATTTTCAACTTTTATATTATAATTACGTATTGAATCTGGAAACTGTTACTGCTTTTAGATTTTTTTAGAAATCTCCTCGCGCACCATTTGCACCGCTTTGCGGATATGCTTGCGCACACCCTGGTCGGTGATATTGAACAACTGACCTATTTCCTTGTATTTTTTCCGCTGCACAAAGAATGCTTCCACCATACCGCGCGTGCGTTCCGGGAGTTTTCCAAGAGCATCATTCACCAGCCGATGGCGCTCCTCATACTCCTCGTAGTGGCTCTCGGCATCAAGACTCGTCACCTTTTTATAATATTCAGCATACCCCTGGTGCACTTTGTCGTGGCGCAGTTGATCCAAGCAGCGTGAGCGCAGAGTGAGATAGAGCAGGCTATTGATTGTCTGCTCATCCGTTTGTTCGCGATGATTACACAGATACTCAAAGGTATCTGCTATCATGTCTTTGCTTTTCTCCTCGTCCTGCAGAATCTGGAAAGCATAGACATATAGTTGTCTGTAATATCGCTTGAAGAGTTGTTCTATATCTATCATCTCTCTCTGCGTGGTTTTCCGGTACTTATATAATCGTTAGAACCGTGTGCAAAGGTAATGATTATTTTCCAAAAACGTTACAATTTCCAACAAATAATTAATTGGGGAAATTGCAAAGTGCATTGAGCAATCCACGGAGAGGGTACATCTAATTGGCACGAAATATATTAAAAATCATTAAATCGCCGCTATTTAAAAACCACAATACTTTCGTTATCACCAATTTAGATGTAACTTTGCAAAAAATTCTGAGACAGCCGACAAAAGGTATTAACGTTATATATAAAATAATTAAGGTATTATGAAGATTGAGAAAATCCATGCAAGAGAAATCCTCGACTCAAGAGGTAACCCGACAGTAGAATGTGAAGTAACATTGGAAAACGGCGTGATGGGTCGCGCTGCTGTACCTTCTGGTGCCAGCACTGGCGAGAACGAAGCGCTGGAACTGCGCGATGGTGACAAAGGTCGCTATCTGGGCAAAGGTGTTTTGAAGGCCGTTGAGAATGTAAACAATATCATTGCCCCCGCATTGAAGGGCGACTGCGTGTTCAACCAGCGCGGTCTCGACATGAAAATGCTTGAACTGGACGGCACTCCCACCAAGAGCAAACTCGGTGCAAACGCTATTCTGAGCGTTTCTCTGGCTGCTGCTCAGGCTGCTGCCAAGGCTTTGAACATCCCCCTCTATCGTTATATCGGCGGTTGCAACAGTTACACCATGCCGTTGCCCATGATGAACATCGTGAACGGTGGTGCTCACTCTGACGCTCCCATCGCTTTCCAGGAGTTCATGATTGGTCCCGTTGGCGCTACTTCTATCAAAGAGGCTGTGCGCATGGGTGCTGAGGTATTCCACAATCTGGCCAAACTGCTCAAGGCTCGCGGTCTGAGCACTGCAGTAGGTGACGAAGGTGGTTTCGCACCTAACTTCAACGGCATCGAGGATGCGCTCGACACCATCATGGAAGCCATCAAGGCTGCCGGATACGAGCCGGGCAAGGACGTGAGAATCGCTATGGACTGCGCTGCCAGCGAGTTCGCCGTATGCGAAGACGGCAAGTGGTTCTATGACTATCGCCAGTTGAAGAACGGCAAGAAGAAGGATCCTAACGGCAAGAAACTCTCTGCTGATGAGCAGATTGCTTATCTTGAGGAACTCATCAACAAGTATCCTATCTACTCTATCGAGGACGGTCTCGACGAGAACGACTGGGAGAACTGGGTGAAACTGACCGAGAAGGTGGGCAACAAGTGCCAGTTGGTGGGCGACGACCTGTTCGTGACCAACGTGAAGTTCCTGGAGAAGGGCATCAAGATGGGTGCTGCCAACTCTATCCTGATCAAGGTGAACCAGATTGGAAGCCTCACCGAGACACTGGATGCTATCGAGATGGCTCACCGTCACGGCTATACCACAGTGACTTCTCACCGCTCTGGCGAGACTGAGGACACCACGATTGCCGACATCGCCGTGGCTACCAACAGCGGACAAATCAAGACTGGTTCGCTCTCTCGTACAGACCGTATGGCCAAGTACAACCAACTCATCCGCATTGAGGAGGAATTGGGTTGCACCAGCAAGTACAAGTATGAGAAACTGAAATAAAATAGGAATACTTGATTATTATCAATAAGGATGCGACCTAAGGGCTGCATCCTTATTTTTTTTATAATTATTTGGAATGAATGATAAAAAGAGTTATCTTTGCAAGCAGATACACATAAAAAGAGTGTTTTTATTATTCATTAAAAACAGAATGACTATGAAGAAATTTTTGCTTATGGCCATCGTCATGATGGTTTCAACAAGTACTTTTGCTCAGCGTGAAACTGGAGCAATTACTCTGCAACCGCGTTTGAGTATAGTTGCTGCCGACTTTAACAACACTTCTGATACAGAGGCACGTGTTGGCTTGGCTGCAGGTGCAGAGGCAGAGTATTATGTAAGTCCTTCTTTTGGACTGTCAGCAGGTTTGTTCTATGCTCAGGAAGGTGCAGAATTAAAGGATCTCGACATTACATGGAAGTTGGATTATCTGAACGTTCCCATCATGGCTAATTTCTATGTATGGAAAGGTCTGGCACTGAAAGCCGGTTTGCAGCCAGGATTCAAGGTGTCTTCCAGTATGAGTAGTTCTAAAAGTTCAGTTAAAATTGACGAAGGAGTGAACACATTCGACTTGTCTGTTCCTTTTGGTCTGTCATACGACTTTGGCCGTGTTTGCGTTGATGCACGCTACACCCTCGGTCTGACAAAGACTTTCAAGGGCAAAGAGTTTGACAGCAAGAACATTACTTTCCAACTTGGAGTAGGCTACAAATTCAGTCTGAAATAGTTTTATTGAAAACCAAGCATATCAAAAAGGACACGTTATGGCGTGTCCTTTTTTTGTATTATATTTGAACATCAAAAGGATACTTTCATGATTTACGGGAAGAAAACAAACGTTAAATCAATACGTGAACTAATTAATTTTCTTTAATAACTAAAACATTTAGTTGGATGTAACTAATATTTTTAGTTACTTTGCAATCAGATATTGACACGACAAGCATTGATGGTTAAGCAAACCAGTGATAAAGAAAAAAGAAAAATGAAGAAACTGACAAACAAGGAAAAGGAAATCATGGACTTGTATTGGAAGAATGGTCCGATGTTCGTGCGCGAACTGCAAGAGCAGTATGACGAGCCGCGTCCGCACTTCAACACACTGTCTACCCTGGTGAGAATCCTGGAAAAGAACGGATTCCTGGACCATAAGCAGTATGGCAATTCATACCAGTATTTCCCCACCGTGACCGAAAAGGAATATGGCCGCAACTCGCTGGCAGGCATTATCAGTAACTATTTCAACGGATCGTATCTCAACGCAGTGTCTTCGTTCGTCAAAGAAGAGAAGATTTCCGTGGAAGAACTGCGCGAACTGATTGAAAAAATAGAAAAGGGAGCATGACAGCATTCTTGTTATACGACATCAAGGTGGCACTGCTCATCGCCGTGTTCTACCTGTTCTTCCGGCTTTTGCTCGCCCGTGAGACGCTGCATCGCCTGAATCGCGCGGTGCTGCTGTTCACGGCTGCGCTCTCATGGGTGCTTCCGCTATGCGTAATCACCTTCCGAGAGACGATAGTGGTAAATGCTGCGGAGGCACAATGGCCCGCTCTCGCCATGGAAACTGCAACAGCCGAGGCAGAAGCACAACCGCTTTGGCCGACGATTGCCGCCATGGTGTTTGTCGCAGGGTTCACCCTGATGCTCGGCAAGATGCTCTTTGCTGTCTATAAAGTGGTCAGACTGATTCGCCAAAGCGAACTCCATCCCCAGGGAAACGGCACCACCATTGCCGTGACCGACAGGGAAACAGCGCCGTTCAGTTGGATGCACTACATCGTTTTAAGCCGAAACGACTATGCAGAACACGACGCGGCTGTTCTTGCCCACGAACAGGCACACGTCAGATACCACCACTCGTGGGACGTTCTGTTTGTGGATTTGCTCACCGCGCTGCAATGGTTCAACCCCGCATTGTGGCTGTTGCGCAGCGACTTGCGCACCATTCACGAGTATGAAGCCGATGCAGCGGTACTCTCTCAAGGCATCAATGCACGTCAATATCAATATCTGCTTATCAAAAAGGCTGTCGGCTGCGGCGGGTACTCCGTGGTGAACAGCATTACTCACAGTACCCTTAAAAACAGAATCAACATGATGCTCAAAAAGAAATCCAGCCGAATGAACTGGCTGAAAGCACTCTATATACTCCCCATCGCTGCCGTTTCGCTGGCTGTCAGCGCACGTACGGTGGTTGACTACCAAGTGGTGGGAACGGAAAAAACGACAACAAACCAGATGCAGCCATCACCCGCACCGGCTCCGCTGACCGAAGAGGCAGCCCCCATCGCGAAGAAAGCAAAGCCGATGGCTGTCGCCAACGACACCGCCAAACAAAACATGGTAATCCAACAGAGGCACATCTTACGTGACATTCTTTACATCATTGACGGGAAAGAAACTGACACAAAACAGTTTAACAGCATCAACCCGTCTGAAATAGAATCGATTACCGTACTCAAAGGCGAGGAGGCACTCAATGCATACGGTGAGAAGGGAAAGAACGGAGTAGTAATTGTCATCACCAGAAACAAGGAGGAGCAACCCCAGATGAAAAAGCAAAACACCCCGGAGAAGCCTCTCATCATCGTAAACGGCAAGGAAATGCAACCCAAACAATTCTTAAGCATCAAGCCGAGCGACATTGCGAATGTAACAGTGCTTAAATACAAGGAGGCGACAAGTGCCTACGGCGAGAGAGGCAAGAATGGAGTGATTATCGCCAGCCCCAAGAAGTCAATTGCGATACCTATCATCTTACATCCCGATAAATCCATGAACCCTCCACTGATTATCGTTGACGAAAAGGAAATGGGGACAGACGCATTCTCTTCTATCAAACCAGAAGAAATAGAAAGAATTACCGTTCTGAAAGACAAAGAGAGCACGAAGGCTTACGGCGAAAAAGGGAAAAACGGCGTGATTATCGTCAACACGAAGAAAAAAGCAGTATCTGGGGATGGTTCTGATAACACGCAACATCCCTGACAACCGGCCGAGAGTCCTTAAAAAGAAGTAATCAGAAATAAAAATATGGACAGGCTTCATCCGATACATACCACGCTGGAACCGCCCGCGCTGTTCACCTATCCCTTCTGCTATGAACCGCATCCGCTGTGCAAGATAGCCGCAGCAGCGGTGAGGGACTATATTGCCAGTCAGCCACTGCTGAAAGAAGATGCCGACAAAGGCAAGATGCTTGGCGTGCTGGTGGTGAGAAGCGGTGAAGGCTTGGCCTTTCTCGCTGCCTATTCGGGACTGCTGGCCGGCAGGAACGACTGGCCGTGGTTTGTGCCGCCCGTGTTTGATGCGCAGCAACCAGACGGATATTTCAAGACCCACGAGGCACTGATCAGCGAGAAGAACCACCTCATCGGCCAACTGGAAGAGCAACTCGCCGCCATGTATCAGGATGAAGCCTATCTGAATACGAAAGACACCATCGCCCGCCTCATTGCTCAACACGAGCAGAAGATGCGCACGGCCAAGGCCATGCGCGACCTGCGCCGACTGCAGCACAACATTCCGCCCGAAGAGAACGCGGCACTCGTGCGCGAAAGCCAGTTCATGAAGGCCGAGATGCGGCGCATCAAGAAACACTGTGAGGAACTGGAGCAGCCCTGGAAAGAGAAGGAGGAGGCACTGAAAAGCAAGACAGAACAACTCAAACACGAGCGCCATCGCGACTCCGACGCACTGCAACGCTGGCTGTTTGCCCAATATCGCATGCTCAATGCCCAAGGGGAAGAGACGGATCTGATGCAGATTTTCAACACGGGAAAGAATGCTGACGGACAGCAGCAGGCAGTGATTCCACCGGCAGGCAGCGGCGACTGCTGTGCTCCCAAACTGCTGCAATATGCCTATCAGCACCATCTGCAGCCCCTTTGCATGGCTGAATTCTGGTGGGGAGCATCGCCCAAGGCGGAGATTCGCCACCATCTGAACTACTATCCGGCATGCCGCAGCAAATGTCTGCCCATCCTTTCATGGATGATGCAAGGCCTCCATGTGGAGCCCAACCCCATGGACCAGGGCAGGGAGTATGACATGGACGAACTGATTGTGTATGAAGACGACTGCATCGCTGTGGTGAATAAGCCAGCAGGCATGCCCAGCGTGCCGGGAAAGATTAGGCGGCAGTCACTGGAAACACGGCTCCGCAGACGATGGCACGATGATGTGAACCCACTGATTATGCACCGTCTGGACATGGAAACCTCGGGACTGATGGTGGTGGCAAAGACAAAAGGAGCGCACGAAACACTGCAAAAGGAGTTTCTGAACCACCAAGTGAAGAAAACCTATATCGCCCTGCTCGAAGGCATTCCTTCTGGCAAACCGACAAAAGGCACCATCGCGCTGCCCCTGCGCCCCGACATCGACAACCGCCCGCGCCAGTTGGTTGACCACGAACACGGAAAAGAAGCCATAACGGAATATGAGTTCATCGGCGAGGAGAAGGGAAGAATGCGCGTGAGGCTGCATCCGGCAACAGGGCGCACACACCAACTGCGCGTGCACTGCGCCCACCAGCAAGGCCTCAACATGCCCATTGCCGGCGACGAACTCTACGGGCACCGCGCCGACCGCCTCTACCTGCATGCCGAGACGCTCACCCTTATCCATCCACGGACTGGCGAGCGCCTCTCATTCACACAACCTACTGCATTCTGATTGCTTCATTCAGTCTGCAGTGAAGACTTCTTTATATATGATTAAAGGTCTTCCCAAGCACTAAATCTTTTGCCTTCAGCCTTGTCCTGATGTTCCTCTTCAGCGGGGTTAATCAGTATGCTGTTTACTGTCAAATCGGCATCATGGCTGAAAAATATCATTTTGACACCTGGTTCTATATATTGATTATTGCCCATGTTGCTACTTCTTTAACACTTTCTTCCCGTTCATGATAACAATTCCCTTATAGTCTCTGCCCACGCGCTGACCGTTCAGGTTATACCTGCGGCCGTCTTCTTCGCGCTGCTGTATGCCATCGATGCCCGTCGGTTCGCTGTTGTCCCACATCAGCAAGATGCTCTTCGACGAAGCACTTTCACCGAGAACGCTTGTCGGCACAGGCAGATAAGCCCGGTTTTCGGGCATTTTCACACTCTCCGGATCAGCGGCAATGCGCACAAACTGACCGTCTTTTAGCATGAAATTGGTATACTCGCCGCTGGTCTGGGCTACGTGTGTGGCCTGGACAACAGGCATCAGAGTATTGTCTTCAGGCGGTGTCACATCGCCGACACTCCGCACAAGCGTGAAGGTTACACCACCCTCGCCCATCAGCAACACACCCGTTTCGGCTGGTATGGTGGTTCCGCTGATGTTGCCCACGTTCACATACAACTTGCTACCGCTGGTCTTGGTTGTCGTGGTATAGTGTGCGGTCAGTCCGTCGGGCAGCGCCATGGCCGTGGAAGCACTGAAAGTGCCTATTCCCGATGCAGGAACCGTATAGCGCATAAAGTCTTCGCTCACAAAGGTATCGCTCCATGCCCCCTTGGCATCGCACACACGCCATGACAGGTTGTGTTTGCCGGCAGTTAAACCAGCGACATCCACGGATACGGTTCCGGTGGCGCCATCCACATCAACCACCTGTGGATCACTTATATTGTCGTCAAACCAATAGAGGCAGCGCACGATGGTATTCACCTCATCTTCAGAGTTGTTTGCCTTGATAAAGTATTTGGTTACGGCTGCGCTCCATTGTCCTACATCGTCTTTCAGGCGCATGGTCAGCGAGTGCACACCCACCGCCAGTGAAGAGATATCGACCGTGGCCACCGACTCTCCCAATGCGGCGCACGTGGACAGGTTGTTGTCAATCCAATACTCGCGCTCAGTAATCGTCTTGGCTTCTTTCTGGTTCACCTGCGAAATGACGAAATACTTTGTCACCGGCACGCTCCACCGCCCTTGGTCATCCTTCACTCGCATGGTGAAAGTATGAATTCCTCTTGCCAGTCCCGACACATCTACCGTTGCCACAGACGGGTCAAGCGTCTTCAGGGTACCGATATCGTTGTCTATCCAGTATACGCGCTCAGTCAGCATGTCCTGTCCCGCCGCCCATGTAGTAACGGCGACGGCAAAGCAAAACAATAAATATCTGTATTTGCTCATAATCTAAAACGCTTTACGAAAGTTTATTTATAAAAACATACAACGACAGACTTATCTCACCTCGGCCTCGTAAGTCACCTTCAGGTCGCTGCCTTCCACATTCAGATCCAGGCTTTTCACCACGGGGATGGAAGGCACTTTGCTCCAGCCGCTGCCTCCATGCATGCCCACTTCCGTGCCATCAGTGCCAAGCCAATCGTCTTGCCTCAACTCAAAGGTGCGTGTTGCAGAATAAGAGTAATCGCGCGAGCCGGGAGAATCATTGAACAAGTAGTCAGCGCCCACGTAGCAGTCAGTGAAGACATTGTTTTCCTTGGCAGCACTACCATATAATATGACGATGATGCAATTCACCACGGTGGCACCCGTGGTACCGCTTCCACCCTCAAAAGCACCCCTGTCATAATAGGCACCTATCCATCGGTATGTCAGAATGCAGTTTTTCCAAAGATAACCGCCGGCATAGCCTGTGACAAGACTGTTTTCCACCACCAACGTACTGCTTGTTCCGAAGCAGTCAACATTACCAGCGATATAGCAATTGCGTATCGACATGTTTTCTGCCACGGGAGTCTGGGCGGTACCACCATTAAAGAATCCACTCGTTAAGATGCATTCCTGAATAAGCGTATTTTTGCTGTTTCCATAATGGCCGAAGCCCTTTGTCAGATAGCAACGCTTCACGATAAGCCCTTCCACATCAGAGCCTTCCAGGACTCTGATATCACCATTGACTTTTACACCTTCAATATGTATGTTGCTGAGAGTGGTTTCGACAACACCAATGCTCAAATTGCCGTTAATCAGGGTTACATCGATACCCAATTCGGCATTCTTCTCATATCCGGCTCCATAGACGGTGACCGACTTCGTGACAGTTGTCGGGGCAAACGTACCCGACGAAAGAGTTATCACATCGCCGTCGGCAGCGGCCTCATGCGCCTGCACAAAGGCATTGGTTCCTATGAACACGCTCACCTGGTCGCCATGTGTCAGCGTGGCGGTAAACACTTCGTTCTGTGCATGGACAGCCGTGCAGCATCCAAGCACAAGCATGGTGAGAAACAGTTTGCTTTTCATTCCCATTAGCATAATTCTTTTAATCATAATCCTGTCTTTTTTATAGTTAAGTATTATGATTGCAAAGGTAGGAATGCAGAGGGTAAATAAACTATCAGGTTGCAAAAAACGACTAACAATTTGCAAAATGTTAGTCGTTCTGTGAGGAAATCCATTCCTTCGGTGTCATACCCACCATGCTCTTGAAAATGCGGAAAAAGGTCTGTTCGCTGGCAAATCCCGACTCCATCCATACGGCATGCATTTTCTTCATGGGCTTTTCTCGCATCAGTTGCTTGGCATGGTCAATGCGGTAGCCGTTGACATACTGCGTGAAGGTGCTGCCCGTTTGCGAGTTGATGCAGGCAGACACTTCATTGCGGTGGATACCAAAGGCATCGGCAATATCCGACACTTTCAAGTCGCTGTTCAGGTAAGGTTTCTGGGTTTCCATCAGCGTCTTGATGCGCTGCATCAACTGCTCGCTGCCATCATCGGCAAGCATACCTGTTGATTGGACGGCACCAGCGGGCTCACTGTCGGCAATATCAACCTCGTCATGCTGCATTTGCTTGCGCCGATGATACTTCCTGCGCAACAAAGAATAGAAGATTCCCAATGCCAGCACTATGCTTGCTACCCATAACAACAGCCATGGCAACGGCTGGTTTGCCGCATTGGATTTTTGGGGGTGATTGCCAAGTCTCAGCAGATAGACCTGTGCCGAAGGTGTAAAGTTGTCATCTGTGCTACCGCCAGCCATCAGCAGGTCTCCCTCAGGAGTGACAACGGGCTGGCAGAAACAGTCCTTAGGCAGCGGCTCTGTATAGTAGAGCGTCAGCGGTGCCGGCTGAAGGCTGTAATCAATGCACACCACATAGATCCTTTCATCCACGCCCTTTCCGACAAGGAAGGCACGATGGTGCTGGCGGTCTACGATCAGGGGCAGCGCATAGTCGATGGTTCCCCACGGCCCTTTCATCGGCACGGCCCTTGTCGTGGGCAGCAGAGAGAACCGTGTGTCGTCAACCCGGGCAATAGCCACCTGCCCCTCATCGTTGACAACAGCCATCAGATAGGCATAGACACCCGATGCCATATCACCGATGAAACTGTCATCGCTGCGATAGTTGCATTGGATTGGCAACGGCTTCCATTCATCCAGAAGAGGCACGCTGAAGGGTTCTCCGCGCAGGCGGTCGATGACAACATGCTCCATGAGACCGCCAAAACTCTTCATGGTTCCCAATACCATCACATCGTTTCCTGACGTACGGAAAAGATAAGGTGAACACCGCTGCGCAGAAAGCGTTTTCACGGAAGAGAAGTGTTTCCGACCGTCGAACACTTCCATGTCGTCATCGTGATACCAATTGCCACTGATGACCACACGGCCGCTGTCAATCTCCACGCCATTGGCCAAAGTACGCTTCTTGTCAAGACAGCCGAATCCCTCAAAACGGTGCGAATCGGGGTAATAGAACTCGGTAGGAAAAGTCTGTCCGATGCCAAGAGGCTTCTCATGGCCGCCTGCGGTGAGCACTTTGCCGGAGTGCAGAACCACGCAAAGCGGGTCATCGTGCTCATAGACCATCTTCATCAAATGCCACTTGCCGTCCTTATAATATTCGGCTGTTGACGTAGGCACAAAACCGTTTGTATGTCCGCCCATCACCACGAATTCACCGTTCAGCGACAGTGTGACATGTCCAGAACGAGGCACATTCAAGTCAGCCAACCGTTCCATTTCTATCTTCGCAAAGCCACATGAGTCTGCAATGCCGCCCTGGGCAGCACTCTTTTTCTGCGCTGATGCTGTCAACGTGACAAGCAGAATGCTAAACAACAATAACGCTTCTCGCGCCATCACTTCCCGTTTATTGGCCATGCGATGATTTTTTCATACAATTATCTACGGTTTGTTCCACACAAACCATTGTTTTGCAAATATATAAAGATTTCCAGAAACCACCAAACAATATCTTATTTTTATACAATCTGCTGGTTCCAAAGAAGTATTCCGGGAAGGAAGTTACATGAAAAGGAACGGTCTCAGAGCAGGAACATCAGCATCACTTGAATGATGATGACGCGGAGGAACATACCCAAAGGATACACCGTGGCATAACTCACTGAGGCGGAATCGCCGTCAAGGGTGTCGTTGGCATAGGCAAGTGCCATCGGATTGGCCATTGAACCGCAAAGGATTCCGCAGATGGTTCCGAAATCAAACTTATGCATGCGCAAGGCTACAGCACCCACAAGAAGAACAGGGACAATGGTCAGCAGGAAACCGACACCCACCCACAGAAGTCCCTCGGGACGGACAACGGTTTCGAAGAAATGGGCTCCGCTGTCGAGACCCAGACAGGCCAGATAGAGCGAGAGGCCCAGTTTGCGAAGCATGAGCGAAGCACTTCGCGTGGTATAAGTAATCAGATGGAAGCGCGGCCCGAAGGCTCCCACGAGGATTCCCACCACAATCGGTCCGCCGGCAATGCCCATCTTCACAGGAATGCTCATGCCGGGCAGATTCAGGGGAACGGCTCCCAGGGCCAGTCCGAGAATGATGCCGATGAAGACGGCAGCCAGATTGGGCTCGTTGAGACTCTTCACGGAATTGCCAAAGAATGCTTCTACGGCATCCACCGACTTAGGATCGCCCACTATGTGCAGGCGGTCGCCATACTGAAGACGCAGGTCGGGCGTGGCCAACAGGGTGATATCACCGCGGGTGATGCGGCTGATGTTCACCCGATAAGTCTGTCTCACATGAAGATTGCCCAACTGCTTGCCATTGAGCATGGGGCGTGTGAGCACCACCACCTTGCTTTCCATTTTCGTGTCCAGGGCATTCCAGTCGATTTCATCGCGGTTCCAGTCTTCCTGTTGCAACCGCTGTCCGAAGAGAATCTCCAAGGCATCCACCTCGTCTTTCTTTGTCACCACCATCAAGCGGTCGTTTTGCTGCAGGGTGGTGACAGATTTGGGCACAATAACCTCGTTATTTCTCCAAATGCGCGAGATGATGAAACGGAAATGCGTCATGGAGGCAATCTCAGCAATGTTCTTTCCTCGCAAGGCTGGGTTCACCACATTGAAGCGTGCTATAAAGGTCTCGTTCTCATCGCTGTCATGGCTGGGTTTCAAGTCGGCGGGCTTCACCAACAGTTTCCGCAATACCAGAATGGCTAAGATGACACCCACCACACCAAGCGGATAAGTAACGGCACAGCCCAAGGCAGCGCCACTCTGCGGCAGCGACATCTGCGCCAGCGTCTGCTGGGCTGCTCCCAAAGCAGGCGTATTGGTCGTGGCACCGCAAAGCAAACCGGCCATATCAGGCAGCGAGATGCCCGTCAGCGGACACAAGGCAACTGCCATGACGGTTCCTAAGAGAATCACCGCCAGGCCCCACATATTGAGTGAAAGTCCCTCGTGGGCCAAGGAACCGAAAAAGCCCGGTCCCACGCTCAAGCCCAGGCAATAGACAAACAGGATGAGGCCGAAACTCTGTGCATAGTCAAGCATCTGCGGGTTTACGGCGAGCCCCAGATGACCGGCAAGGATGCCTATGAAGAATACAAAAGCCACCCCGAGCGAAATGCCCATCACCCGGATTTTTCCGGCTGCCAGACCAATCGCGCACACCAGCGACAGCACTTCCACTGTCTGCATGGCGGAAGGTTCAAACAACAAACTGTTTATCCAATCCATTACCTAAATACACACGTTCACGAAGGTTCCGCTTTCTGACAACGTAACTATCGGCGTGCAAAACTACAAAGAATCATTGAGATAAACAAGTGATTTTCGAAGATTAACGCAGTTTGGCCTGAAAAAATGGACTGCCGACATAGTCACCCTCTGCCGACAGAAGAGCGAGGATGTTGACGCTATGCGCTGGCAGGCTGAAGAGGGAGTGGCTCTCACACATGTTGGACGAGAGCAAGAAGGACTTGCCAAGATTGACAGCGTGCTGTCCGTTTTCACAGGTGTCTCTTATGGTATCATTCAACGGATATAGAATGAATCAAAGAACCGTCCCCCGTGATCCGACGGTAGCCGTAAAGGGATACATGTTGTCGCCGTTGTATTGCTCCATCATATCCTCTGGTTGTGCAGGGAAATCCTTATACCTATCGGCACTCCAAAGGCGGAATGCCTGTCTGTCCTTGCACCAGCTCAGTATCGTCTTTGCATCGTCGGGATGGAATGGCCGGAGTTGCATTTGTTTCATCACTCAATCACAAAACTACGTGGATAAAAATCGCTGTAGAAACGGCCGTCGGTGGCGGTGAACTTCAACACGCAGTAGTTAGTGTCGGTTACACCACCGGGATAGTACTGCTCGTCGCCCTCGCGCCAGATCATTTCTTTCGAGGCAGCATCAGTCAGTACCTCCATCGTACCTCTGAGCATCATGCCTTTAAATCCTTTGGCATCGCAGAAATAGATGCTGGCCTTAGGGTTAGCCTTGTAATGGGCTACGCGGAGGGAGAAAGTGTTGGTGGTGAAATAGAACGTCTTGATGCCCTCGCGGACTCGTGGTGATAGCATGGCCTTAATGTATGGATAGCCTTCCTCATCGACTGACGAAATATAGGTAATGGGCAATGTATCAGCCATTTGGGCAATGAGGTCTTTAACTCCTGCTAAGGCGGGGTTCTCTGGCATCTCATCGCTAATCGTCAAATCCTTGCGCCAGCGCTTCAGATGCGGGAAGTACATCTTCATCTGGCCAATATACTCTTCTTTGGTGATGGGTTTCTCCAGCCCCTCGTTTACTGCGCCTACAAACTGCGCACAATGTTCTATCATCTCGTCCATCGTGCAGTCCTGCAAGAATTTTCCATCCTTGTAGCAGTACATGCAGTACTCTTCGTTCTTACTGCCGTCGGCATTGGTGCCGAGGACTTCTTCTGTTAGCGGCATGCCGCAACTCTGACAAAATCTCTGATCCATATTTCTTCATTTTTTTTATTTGAATTTACCACTAAGAATCCTTTTGCGCTGGCATTTTATAGCAGGCTTATAATTATTCTTCATATCCTAATTGTCCTGGCAGGCGGAGCTTTTCCTTCTGCGGAAAGGTGACCTCGTAAGCCTCGAAGGCCTCAGGATGCTCGTCGGCCACGAAGTAGCCCTTGGGCGGGCAGTAGGTTCCCTCACGATGGCCCCAATAACCTGGAATCAGTTCTTGGGCAAGGAAATAAGGTACTTCAGACTCTCTCGGCTCAGCATGATAGTGAATCTTCATCTTGCTGGCCAAGCCGAAGCCTGCGGGACGATAGAACTCGATGTTACCCTCCATCTGTAGCAGGCCGATGCCCATCGCGTGAGCCTTCTCCAACGCATACTGCAGTAGCTTCAGACCGTAACCTTTGCGCTTGTAGTCGGGGTGGATGCTAATGGGACCAAATGTCCATGAAGGGAAGTTGGTTCTATCATCAAGAATGATCTCCGCCTTGGAGAACATCACATGGCCGATGATCTTGCCATTCTCTTCCATCACAAAGTCAAGCTCAGGGATGAAATCGGGATTCGTCCGATACTGATTGAGCACATAATGCTCTGTGCATCCAGGACGATAAACATTCCAGAATGCCTCTCTCGTCAGGTTCTCTACCTCACGATAGTCTTTGGGTTGTTCTAAACGAATGTTCATTTTTCTTTCTTTGAATTTGCCCAGTTAAATATTTGACGCTACAAAGATAAGAATAGTTGCGGAATGTACCAAATATATGGGATATTCTGCATGGATTTGTGACAAATGGTGCGATTAAGTGAGCACCCTAAAAAGGTCTTTGGCTCTTAAAGTTTTTCCAGCAGCCGCTGCAACTCTGATTCAAAGATTTCGTAGCCGCTGATGCGGAGGTCATCGCGCACACGGCGGCAGTCGGAGGTGATGGTCTCGTAGTGGGGAATGCCGTTGAACTGAAACAGTTCTTGCAGACGTGCGAAGTCCTGATTGGTGAGGCAGACGGTCTCTTCGCCGGCCAGCCATTCGTTGACATAATTATGATAGGCTTCGCTGCCCTCGGCAGTAC
>ODAI012508605.1_pt1 | contig 73513 bp, 80 predicted proteins | sample 1539321 | NCBI WGS metagenome assembly ODAI01 (sample SAMN02144231, study PRJEB22623) | gut metagenome | biome: sheep rumen | host: Ovis aries | place: New Zealand
AAAAGGGCTCCGTGGTCAAGAGGTTAAGACATCGCCCTTTCACGGCGGTAACACGGGTTCAATTCCCGTCGGAGTCACGGTTACGATTTTCCTTGGAAAATCGTAACAGCTGAGCAATCTACAGATTGCGAGGCCCAAGAGACAGAGCAGAGGACGAGCTCATGACTCCTAGTGCTCGCAAACGCTGCGCTTATTGCTCGTAGCGGCGCAAAAAGACGCGCCTTAATTCCCGTCGGAGTCATTGTTACAATTTTCCATCGGGAAGTAATAGTCGTATATAGTTGAATATATTATTGTTCAGACATTGGAGAAATACTCAAGAGGCTGAAGAGGCGCCCCTGCTAAGGGTGTAGGTCGTTAACGCGGCGCGAGGGTTCAAATCCCTCTTTCTCCGTCGAAAAACTCTGATCACTGTATAAGCAGTGTTCAGGGTTTTTTATTTTTTACAATTATTAGCTGCTCTGTAGGGTTTTAAATAGTTGAAGGGTAATATGATTTATGTTAAGATGATCATTGGAGGAACGTAGAACGGAAAGTAAGGGAGAAAAAATGAACAAATCGTATAAATTCTTATTCAGCACATTAATTGCGTTAATAGCGACAGCATTTGCTCCGGTTATGGTCAAAGCCGCGGATGTTGCCATAGATGAACTTCATTTTCCGGATCCTGTGTTCAGAGAGTATGTAACTAAATTTGATGCAGACATGGATAATATTTTATCAGAGAGTGAGATCGGATGGGCTACAGATATATCTGTCGGAAAGAGAGGCATCAGTGATCTGACCGGCATCGAAAGCTTTACAGCATTAGAAACCCTTTATTGCGGGGAAAATAAGCTTACCGAACTCGATCTCAGCTATAATACGGCTCTGAAGGAGCTGTATTGTGATAAAAACCTGCTGACCACATTGGATTTGAGCAATAACAGGGTACTTACTACCCTGAGCTGCAGCGGCAATCAGCTGAAAACGCTTGATGCAAGCAGGAATACCGAAATTTCAAAAATATGGTGCGAGGGAAACGGGCTGACTTCATTGAAAACAGGCAGTAACACTGTACTATATGCTCTTTATTGCTCAAAAAACAATCTGACCACTCTGGATGTGAGCAGAAATTCAGAGCTTACTGTTTTGGAATGTACTGACAATCAGCTGACCGCCCTGAATGTGAACAGTAACAAATATCTGTCCAAACTTCTCTGTAAAGGCAATAAGCTGGCGGCGGTAGATGTTTCAGCACTTGATTATTATAAGCTTGAACACGATGGCACCCTGGATGCAGACAGAAAAATGCTGTTATACGATGAGCCGCTGGAGCCAGACCCTGAAGAAGTGGATTATACTATTGGAGTCGGTGAAAAACTTACGCTCAAGCTCAAAAAAAAGGCTTATCTGGCTGAGCCTTCCGATCCGTCGGTAGTTTCCGCGGAGATAAAGAAGAAGGGTAAAAAGCTTATCGTTTACGGTCTGTCAGCCGGTACAACGAGCGTTACAATATATAATAAAAAGGGTAAAGAGCTCGGATACATTGTAGTTAAGGTAGAATAATGAATACTTCCCGGTAAGCGGCCCCCTTCGGTGACCTGAATGATCATCCGGAGGGGGTTTTTGACAGGAAATCCTTCGCAGCTGCCGAAAGGGTATCTCCTGAAGCAATGTTGTGAGTATAAAACATATCTGTTTGAATCACTCCAATGATCCCCCAATTTGAATTATATTCGATTTATGATAGAATTAAGGGCATGAAAACCAAGAAAAGAAACCCTTTAATCTGTGCGGTACTGGCTTTTGCGATCCCGGTGGTCATTCTGTTTGTCATATGTCTTATCTATGGGTTCTACCCTTTTGGGGATAAATCCATCCTCATGGCAGATATGCGTTTCCAGTTTGTGGATTATTTTGCCTGCTACAGAAGGATCCTGTTTGGAAATGAGGATTGCTTCTATACTCTTTCAAAGACCTTCGGAGGAGATATGGCGGGGCTTTTGGCATATTACTGCAATACTCCGCTTTTATTTCTGCTGGCCTTCGTGGAGAACAGGGCTCTTCCGGGGGGGATCCTGCTTATCGCCGTCTTTATGACAGGGCTGTGCGGCCTGAATTTCAATATTTTCCTGAACAGGAGCTTCGGATTTCGCTGGAGCTCGCTCATCTTTTCCGTTGCCTACGCCTTTACAGGATATCTGATGGGTTATTTCAACTGTGTTCATTATTTTTTTGCGGTGGCCCTGCTGCCGTTGGTAATGTACGGGCTTCTTGATATCATCCGTAGGGAAAAAGTAAGCGTATTCTATATCCTGATCCTTGCCCTTACGATCTTCTCAAGCTATTATCTGGGCTATATGATCTGTCTTTTTACGGTTCTTTTTTTCTTTTATATTTTCTTTACCTCATACAGAACCGTTTCCGCGATAAAGGAGCATTTCAGGGCCTTTTTAATATATGTCCTTTCATCGGTGACCGCGGCGGGCCTTTCCTCGGTAAGCCTTCTCTGTGCGTTGTTTTCGCTGCAGGGCCAGAAGAGCAGCGGGGTCAGTATATCATTAAGGCTTCTGTTTGATCCGCTCGAGTTCTTTTCCGGGTTGTATACAGGTGCCTTTCACGGCAATATCTCTGACGGGCTTCCGCTGATCTACAGCGGGGTCACGGCTGCCACGCTTCTTGTTCTGTTTTATCTGAACCGGAGGATCTCATTAAGAGAAAAGGTGTGCTCTGCAATTGTTTTTGCCATACTGTTCTTAAGCTTTATTTTTGATTCTTTAAACGTTATCTGGCATGGCTTTGCGCATCCTATAGGATTTCCGCACAGATTTTCCTTCCTGTTTAGTTTTTTCCTTCTTTACATAGCCTATACCTGTTTTATACATATTCAGGGAGCCTTTAAGCGGAAAGACTATATTATCGTTTTGGCGCTGTTCCTTTGTTATTCGGCGTTTCTTCTGCTCAGGCACAGTGAATATGTGGGGATAAGGGAGGCTGCCGTTTCCTTTGTCGTGATGGCTTCCGTATTGTCCTCGGTTTATCTGTGCCAGTACGGAAAACAGTATATGCTGCCTGTTTTGCTCGGAATGGTGTTTATCTCAAGCATGGACGCGGGCTACAATGCCTATGTTTCAATAGGCTCATATTTTCCCGAGCTTTCCTCAACCGATGATTACGACATGGCCCTGTACCGGGAATTCATAGATGAGACGGGGGGTATCGTTTCGGAGCTTAAGAAGAATGAGGGACTTTACAGGATGGAGAAGCTGTACAGACGATCCCTTAATGACGCGATGATGCTCGGATATAACGGACTTTCACATTTCAGCTCCTGCGAGACAAATGACATAAAGAGCTTTATGGGAGAAATGGGCTTCAGGAATAATGAAAACTGGGCTTATTACGGTGAGGAAGGCAGCACCACATTTGCTGACGCGTTTATGGGAGTGAGGTATATCATCTCACAGTATGACGAGATCCCGAGGCCCTACGAGCGGATAATGGAAAGATACGACAAATATGTATTTGAAAATCCCTATGCGCTTCCGTTTGGCTTTATGATGACAGGGGAGGCTCAGGAGCTCTCCTATGAGGGGCATGATCATTTTACCTGGCAGAACGCCATTGCCTCTGCCTTTGACGGGCATGAGCGTAAGCTTTACAGGCCTGTTTCCGGTGTCAGTATAAAAACCGAAAACCTGGCCGTAAACGGCAATACCTATACAAAGGAAAACGCAGAGGCGGAGGCTTATATAGAATACGATTTTATTGCTGATTCGGGGGATACGATATTTATGTATTTTGACGCTCCTGATTTTCAGGATGCGAGGATCATAGTCAACGGGCTTGAAAAGCAGCCGTACTTTACCCAATATGGATGGAATATCAGGGGACTCGGGATATATAAAGAGGGGGAACCGGTTGCTTTAAGGATATATCCCGAGGGGAACGAGCTCACCATAGACGGCTATGAATTCTATTATGAGGACAGGGAAGCTGTAAAGGACTGGTATGGCAGCGTCACCGGGGGAGAATTAAGGCTTGAAAGCAGCTCTAAGCTTTCAGGCTCGATAAGCTCTGACACATCCGACGGTCTGCTTGTTTTTTCGCTCCCCTTTGATGAAAACTGGAGGATCCTTGTTGACGGCGAGAGGGCGGAGGCAGTGAAGGCACTGGACGGCCTTCTTTCGGTAAGGATCGGTGAGGGCGAGCATACTTTCAGGCTTAAATATGTTCCGAAGGGAGTGAGGCTTGGCATTCCCGTGATGCTTATCAGTATCTGTACTCTCCTTCTTATTATTTTCAAAAGTCGAAAGAACTCTTCCATTTAATACGGTTTTGATATATTATGTTGTCAGGGTCAAAAGTGCCATGTGACTTTTGACCCTGACATCATATTATGATATATATGTCAAAAGCACCTTTGATGCTTATATCATATTATGTTCCGTGAAGAGAACAAGGTGGATGGAAAATGAGCGAAACAGCTTCCAGGGCGGGTTTTGACAATAACAAATATATTAAGACACAGTCTGAGCATATAAAGGAGAGGATCGGGCAGTTTGGAAATAAGCTCTATCTGGAATTCGGAGGCAAGCTGTTTGACGATTACCATGCTTCCAGGGTCCTGCCGGGCTTTGAGCCTGATTCAAAGCTCCGTATGCTGATGCAGATATCCGAACAGGCTGAGATCGTTATTGTCATAAATGCCGACGATATTGAAAAAAACAAGGTAAGGGGCGATCTCGGGATCACCTATGACGAGGACGTTAAGCGCCTTATGCGGGAGTTTGAGAGCAGGGGATTATATGTAGGAAGCGTAGTTCTCACTCACTATTCGGGCCAGGGTGCCGCTGATGAATTCCGGAAGAAAATGAAAAAACGCGGCGTCAGGGTCTACAGGCATTATCTTATAGACGGCTATCCCTCCAATATACCGCTTATAGTAAGCGACGAGGGCTTTGGGAAGAATGAATATATAGAGACCTCAAGGCCTCTTGTGGTCGTGACGGCTCCGGGCCCGGGAAGCGGAAAGATGGCGACCTGTCTTTCACAGCTCTATCATGAAAACAAGAGAGGCGTCAAGGCAGGATACGCTAAATTCGAGACCTTTCCTATCTGGAACATACCCCTGAAGCATCCGATAAATCTTGCTTATGAAGCGGCTACGGCGGATCTTAATGACGTAAATATGATCGATCCCTTCCATCTGGAGGCTTACGGGGAAACCACGGTAAATTATAACAGGGATATTGAGATATTTCCCGTTTTGAACGCTATCTTTGAGGGGATCTACGGGGAATGCCCATATAAATCGCCTACCGATATGGGAGTCAATATGGTAGGCAACTGTATAATCGATGACGAGATATGCTGTGAAGCGTCGAGGCAGGAGATCATACGGCGGTATTATACGACCAAAAATGCGCTTATCAAGGAAAAGGCGGACGAAAACGAGGTATATAAGCTGGAGCTTTTAATGAAGCAGGCAAAGATCACCACCGCTGACAGGAGGGTCACGACTGCCGCCAATGAAAGGGCTAAACGCCTTGGCGTTCCGGCGGCCGCTATAGAGCTCCCTGACGGTGAGATCATAACCTCAAAAACAACGAAGCTTTTAGGTGCCTCGGCTGCCCTGCTGCTGAATGCCCTGAAGGCGCTTGCCGGGGTCGAGCACAAGCTTCACGTTATCTCTCCGGAGGCTATCGAGCCTATCCAGAAGCTTAAGGTGGAATATCTTGGAAGCATGAATCCGAGGCTTCATACCGATGAGGTACTTATCGCGCTTGCCATCTCCGCAAAGACGGATTCAAAGGCGGAGAAGGCCCTTGACATGATCCCCATGCTCAAGGGCTGCCAGGTCCATACCTCGGTGATGCTGTCAGATGTGGATATCAGGACCTTTAAGAGGCTGGGAGTGGATCTGACAAGTGAACCGGTCATTTCCCCCAGAGAAAGTAAAAGAGAGTTAAAGCCATGAAGAAACCTACACTTGTTATACTGGCTGCCGGAATGGGCTCACGCTACGGCGGCCTGAAGCAGATAGACCCTGTTGACGAGCAGGGGGATAAGATAATCGATTTCTCGATCTACGATGCCATACAGGCGGGTTTTGGAAGGGTCGTTTTCATAATCAAAAGGGAAAACCTTGACGATTTTAAGTCTGCCGTGGGAGATGCCCTTGCCGGACATATAAGCGTGGAGTATGTATTTCAGGATATCACCATGCTCCCCGAGGGCTTCAGCGTGCCTGAGGGAAGGGAAAAGCCGTGGGGAACGGCCCATGCGGTGCTCTGCTGCAGGGAGGTGATCGATACACCCTTTGCCGTGATCAATTCAGACGATTTCTACGGGCGTGAGGCGTTTAAGAAGATATATGACTTTTTGACCGGTCCTTCTGTTGCGGAAGAGGTTTTGGGGAGAATGGCAAAGGCCGGCAGCGGATCGGAAAAATACAGCTATGCCATGGTGGGCTATGCGTTAAAGAATACCCTTACGGAAAACGGATCGGTTTCAAGGGGTATCTGTACCTTAAACGGAAACGGTGAGCTTGTTGATATAGAGGAAAGGACCAGGATCATAAAAAGCGGAGACGATGCGGCTTATACCGAAAACGGAAAGGATTATATCCCGATCTCGGGTGAAAGCATTGTATCCATGAATTTATGGGGATATTCGCAGAGCTTTTTGTATGAAGCGGAAAAACAGTTTAAGGACTTTCTGCTGAACGAGGTGCCGAAGGATCCCCTCAGGGCGGAGTTTTATCTGCCCAGCGTTATAGACAGGCTGCTTAAGGAGAACAGAGCTGCGGTAAAGGTGCTGACCTCCTCCGATAAGTGGTTTGGTGTTACCTATAAGGAGGATAAGGCTTTTGTGACCGAGTCGGTAAAAAAGCTCAGGGAGGCCGGAGTATATCCTGAAAGGCTCTGGGATCAGGGTTGAAGCAGGCAGATCATGAACGACAGGACCTTCGTATTCAGGACAATTATATATACAGGTGTTATTTTATTATTTCTTGCAGGCCTGGTAATTGTGATCGACCCTTTTGTACGTTATCATAAACCATGGTTCGGGCTGGCCGCGGTAGAAACCGAGGAGCGGTCCGCGGTGATCGGCCTTGCCAGAAATATGGATTATGATACCGCTCTGGTAGGCTCGTCCATGTCCGAGAATTTTGTGGACAGCTGGTTTGAGGACGGTGTTTTCGGGAAGGAGTGCTTAAAGGTCCCCCTGCAGGGAGCCTATATGCAGGATTATCTCCCTCTTCTTGATGAGCTGACAGACAGGAAGGAGCTTAGAAACCTTGTTTTCAGCCTTGATAATTATCTGATAGACAAGGAGGGCTCTGAGGATTCCATAAGCATTCCGGAGTATTTCATAAAGAAGCCTTCGATCACGGATATTTATTATCTTCTGAATAAATCGACGCTCCTCGTCTATATCCCGATGTATCTTATAAGGAACGGTCTGGAGGGCAGGTCGGATGATAACGCCTATGTCTGGGCGGATCGCTATGCCTATTCCAAGTATATAGCCAGAGCCGATTATATCGCGACCAGAAAGCTTGTGCCCGAAGCGGAGAAGGTGTATGACAGGCTGTTTGAAAAGACCGATATGCTCATTTCGGATATCGTGCCGTATATTGAAAAGCGCCCTGACGTCACGTTTTATCTTTATGCCCCTCCGTACAGCATCCTTTTCTGGGATGTATGTGTGCGGGACGGTTCGCTGACCGCGGAGATATGCGCGCTTTCAAGACTGTATGAGAAGCTGCTGTCGTATGATAATGTGAGGCTGTTCTATTTTCAGAATAATTACGAGCTTATCACGAACCTTGACCATTACAGGGATTATTCCCATTATGACCAGGGGGTCAATCGTTTTATGTATGAAGCCATGAGAGACGGAGAATGGGAGCTTACAAAGGAGACCTATTACGATACGCTTCTTGAGATGTTTTATTTTGCACGGGACTATAACTACGAGCAGTGCTTCCATTAGAGCCCGAAAGAGTCCTCACCTACGTCACGGTCAGAAGTTTGTATAAATAAAGGTCGATATATTTGAAAGCGATATGACCGACCACACGAAAAGGAACACCGTGACTGCAAGCAGTTTTTTTGACGGTTTAAAATTCCTGACCATTTCTGCAGGGTTTTTGAACACGACTGAGATGATGGCTGCCAATACCACGATAAGGATCACCACAATGTACCCTGAAAGCTTTGTAAGATCGGGGTGGTTAAGCGAAAGAAGCCATTGAAGCAGCTTTGCCTCGGCAGGCATTACGGATACCGTAAAATTTGTTGTCATGTCCAGGGTATTGAGCCTGAAGGAGAACAGAGTCCTGAACATTTCTGAAGCCTCCCTGACGGTAGAGGCGCGGAAGAACACCCAGGTAAGATTTATATAGATAAATGTGAAAATAAAGCGTATTGCTCCCGGGAGCTTTTCCGTATATTTTCCGAAGGCCTTACTCAGGCACATTCCTATCCCATGAATGGTTCCCCATAATATGAAGGTATAATTGGCGCCATGCCAGAATCCGCTTATGAGAAATATCAGGAATATGTTGATATAGGTGCGTACTTTGCCCTTCCTGTTTCCGCCAAGGGGGAAATAAACATATTGCCTGAAAAAACGGGTCAGCGTAATATGCCACTTTTTCCAGAATTCATTGATCGATCGTGACCGATAGGGTGAATCGAAGTTTACCGGCAGCTCAAAATTCAGCATGAGACAGATACCGGAGGCCATGTCGCAATATCCGGAGAAATCAAAATAGATCTGCATCGTATAGCTTACTATAACGAGAAGACAGACAGGACTGTCAAGCTGAGGAATATGCTGGTACCCCCAGTCTGAGATGACCGACAGATTATCCGCCAACAGCACCTTTTTTGAAAGGCCCGCCACAAACATGAACAGTCCCCTTGACATATTTTCGTAGCTTGCCTTTTTTCTGAGATTATCGTTAAACTGAGGGATCATTTCCCGGGCAAAGGCAATGGGGCCGACGGAGATCTTGGGGAAGAAGGCGGTAAAAAGCGAATAGTCCAGAAAGCTGCAGCCTGACTGGGGATTTCTGAAGCTGTCAACAAGAAAGGAGATCTGGCTGAAGGTAAAATAGCTGACGCCAAGCGGAACGATCACTGCTTCAAGGCTAAAGGAGGTCTTAAACAGATCGTTCAATATATCCGAGAAAAATCCCGTATATTTAAAATAGAGAAGACTGCCGATATTTAATACCAGTCCAAGGACGAGAAAGGCTTTCTTTACAAAAGGGGATAAAGCCTTTTTTCCGGGTGCCTCAAAAAATGCGAGGGCTGCTATAATGTAGTTTATGACAATGCTTAAGAGGAGCACGATCACTCCCGCCGGATCGTCATAGCAGTAGAACCAGAGAGACATGGCAAGCAGAAAGACCTTTGCGGCGGTATGTCTGTTCCGGCTGTTCAGCAAATGATATACTACGACCGTGATCGGGAAAAAGAGAAGTACAAAAATATAAGAATTAAAAAGCATTACAACCTCTGAAACCACCCGTAAAGCACGTAAGAAAAGGCCTCTGACTGAATGCCTGCGGGAACCCTTGTTTACTTATTATCTGTTAAAGTATAAACCAGGTGTGCTTTGTGTGTCAAAAGATTTCAGGCAGTCCCGGATATTATTTACGGAAAACACAAAGGCGCCGGCAGCATACGTCTGAGGGTGAACTGCCGCAAAGGCCGCCGCGGAGCCGACTGCGCGGGATTGCGGGATTATTGACTTTGAATGTTTACATCTTTATAATAGTGAAGTACTTTGTGATTAATATTCTGAATTATGTATAGCGGAGAAAATTATGGCTGATAATAATAACTCTAATAAAAACGACCAAAACGGCGGCGGACCGAAGATGCCAAAAAACAGGCAGACTATCATGATCCTGCTGATAGCGGCTCTGGTCACGCTGCTGCTGCTTTCGTATTTTCGCGGTATCGTGAACAGCGCTTCCAGTCAGAAGGTCAGCTACGATGAGTTTATCGAAATGGTTATGGACGGAGAGGTCGAAAGTGTTACTATTTCGAATGATATCATCACTATCACCCCCAAGCTCCAGAACAATCCTTATGTAAAGCAGACCTATTATACCGTCAGGGTAGAGGATCTGACCCTTGCAAACAGGCTCTTAGAGGCCGGTATCAGGTTTGAGCAGGAGGAGACCAGCTCAACGGATACGATAGTTTACATGATCGTTTCATATATTCTGCCCATAGTCTTAGTGTGGGTACTGCTCAGCTTTCTCATGAACCGTATGAGCAAGGGCGGCGGGATCATGGGTGTGGGAAGATCCAATGCCAAGATATATGTACAAAAGGAAACGGGAGTTACCTTTAAGGACGTCGCAGGACAGGAGGAAGCGAAGGAATCACTGCAGGAGGTGGTGGATTTCCTTCATAATCCCGGAAAGTACATAGAGATAGGGGCAAAGCTCCCTAAGGGAGCTCTGCTCGTGGGGCCTCCCGGAACAGGAAAGACGCTGCTTGCAAGGGCCGTCGCGGGAGAAGCGCATGTCCCCTTTTTTTCCCTTGCGGGCTCTGACTTTGTGGAAATGTATGTTGGGGTAGGAGCTTCAAGGGTAAGGGATCTGTTTAAGGATGCCACCAAGAATGCTCCCTGCATAATCTTTATAGACGAGGTCGATGCGATAGGTAAGAGCAGGGACTCCAGGTACGGGGGGAACGATGAGAGAGAGCAGACTCTGAACCAGCTGCTTTCCGAGATGGATGGTTTTGATACCTCAAAGGGGATATTTATACTGGCGGCTACCAACAGACCGGAGATCCTTGATAAGGCCCTGCTCAGGCCGGGGCGCTTTGACAGGCGTATCATTGTGGACAAGCCTGATCTTAAGGGAAGGATCGATACTCTTAAGGTGCATTCGAAGGATGTTCATCTTGACGATACGGTCGACCTTGAGGAGATTGGTCTGGCAACTGCGGGCGCGGTAGGCTCGGATCTTGCGAATATGGTGAATGAGGCCGCCATAAATGCCGTAAAGCACAGGAGAGCATCGGTAAATCAGAAGGACCTTCTTGAAGCCATAGAGGTCGTTATGATGGGCAAGGAGAAGAAGGACCATATCATGAGCAAGGAGGAGAGAAGGATCGTATCCTATCATGAGACCGGCCATGCTCTTGCCTCGGCTCTTCAGAAGAACACGGATCCCATACAGAAGATCACGATAGTTCCCAGGACCATGGGCGCGCTCGGCTATGCCTGGTACGTGCCTGATGAGGAAAAGCATCTCAGGTCCCGGAAGGAGCTTGAGGAAAGGATAATCACGGCCCTTGCCGGCAGGGCGGCCGAGGAGATATTCTTTGATTCCATCACGACAGGCGCCTCCAATGATATAGAGCAGGCTACGAATATTGCCAGGAATATGGTCACTCAGTACGGTATGTCGGAAAAATTCGGGCTTATCCAGCTTGAAGCCGTAGAAGACCAGTATCTTACCGGAAGAAAGGTATTAAACTGTTCGGACGAGACCGCGGCAAGGGTAGATGAGGAGGTCATGAAGATCCTGGCCTGGTCATATGAGGAAGCAAAAAGGCTGCTCAGGGAGAATATGGAGCTTATGGAGGAGCTTGCCGGTTTCCTGCTTGAAAAGGAAAGCATAACAGGTAAGGAGTTCATGAAGATCTTCCACGAATACAGGGGAGATTCCGATGCGGAGAACAATTCATCGGCTGATACCGCTGAGGACGATAAAACAGAGGCTTCGGAGGCCGTTTTGGTGCAGGATGCCGGGGAAGCGGTATCAGAGGTTGAAGCGGAGCTTCCTGCTGAAGGCCCGAATTTCACGCTGGTGCAGCCTGAAGAGGTATCCGGGAATGAAGCCGAAAAGCCGGATCATGAAGCATAATGGAATTCGATTTTGAGGAGGAGCTGAAAAAGCTGCCCAATAAGCCGGGCGTGTATATAATGCACGATAAGGATGACAATATCATCTATGTCGGTAAAGCGGTGATCCTTAAGAACCGTGTGCGCTCCTATTTCAGGGAAAGCACCAATAAAACCTTAAAGATACGCCAGATGGTGGAAAATATCGCGTGGTTTGAGTATGTCATCACCGGTTCCGAGCTGGAGGCGCTGGTACTTGAGAACAATCTGATAAAGGAGCATAATCCCAAGTACAATACTCTTCTGAAGGATGATAAAACCTATCCTTATATTAAAGTAACGACCAACGAGGATTACCCGCGTATATTTTCAACCAGGCAGGTCAAAAAAGATAATGCCCGTTACTACGGCCCCTTTACTTCTGCGGGAGCGGTAAATGAGACCATCGAGCTTCTGAGAAAGCTTTACAATATCAGAAGCTGCAATAAAAGGATCAATGAATTTTCGGATATCACCGGAACCTGCCTCTATTATCATATGGGGCGGTGCAAGGCTCCATGTATGGGAAGGGTCTCAAAGGAGGCCTACAGGGCTGAGATGCAGGGGGCTCTGGATTTTCTGGGAGGGAATTACAGGCCTCTTTTAAAGGAGCTGAATGAGAAGATGCTCGCCGCGTCAGAGCGGATGGACTACGAGAAGGCGATGGAATACCGGGATCTTCTTGAGAGCGTCAGGCAGGTGGCCCAGAAGCAGCGTATCACCGACAGCCATTCAGATGACAGAGATGTGGTCGCAATGGCACGGGATAAGGAATCGGTGATCATTCAGGTATTTTATATAAGGGGCGGCAAGATCATCGGCAGGGAGCACCATTACATGAAGAATGCCGAAAACTCCGAGGATGCGGAGATAATAAGGGATTTCATCGTTCAGTTCTATGCGGGAACGCCCTATATTCCGAAAGAGATCCTTATACCTGAGGATATAGAGGACCGGGAGCTTTTAGAGGAATGGCTTTCAAAAAAAAGAGGGAACAGGCTGAGTCTCGTGGTCCCTCAAAAGGGCAGGAAGGAAAAGCTCATCGAGCTTGCCGGGAAGAATGCCCAGATAGTGCTGAGGCAGGATATTGAGAAGGTAAAGAGGGAGGAGGCCCGGACAGTCGGCGCGGTACACGAGATAGAAGAGCTCCTGTCTCTTGAAGGCATAGAGAGGATGGAGGCTTACGATATATCGAACATAAGCGGCTATGATTCCGTAGGCTCCATGATCGTTTACGAAAACGGAAGGCCCAAACGCAATGATTACCGGAAGTTCAGGATAAGGACCGTGCAGGGACCGGATGATTATGCTTCTATGAACGAGGTACTGACAAGAAGGTTTGAGCATGGCCTGAAGGAGCTTGACGAGTTTGGGACGCCGGAGCATATTGCTGAGGGAAACAAAAGAGCAGGAGGGTTCACGCGTTTCCCGGATCTGATAATGATGGACGGCGGCAGGGGACAGGTGAATATAGCTAAGGATGTTCTCTTAAAGCTTAAGCTGGATATACCCGTCTGCGGAATGGTAAAGGACGACAATCACCGGACGAGAGGGCTTTATTTCAATGATGTGGAGATCCCCATAGACAGGAATTCGGAGGGCTTCAGGCTCATTACCAGGATACAGGATGAGGCCCACCGCTTTGCCATAGAGTTTCACCGCAGCCTTCGAAGCAAAGGGCAGGTCCATTCCATCCTTGATGATATCGAGGGGATTGGAAAGACGAGAAGGAAGGCGCTGATGCACCATTTTGAGTCTATAGAGGATATAAAAAACGCCGATGTTGATAAGCTGATGGAGGTACCATCTATGAATTCGGCATCTGCAAAAGCGGTATACAGTTTTTTTCATAAAGAGTAAAGGGGGGAAGTAATGAACATTGAGACTACAGTATCAGTCAGCGAGCTGATCGAAAAATTCAAGCTTAAAAATCTTACGCCTGATATCAATGTGAAGAAGGTAAAGATCAGGCTGCCGGATATCAACAGACCTGCTATACAGCTGGCGGGATATCTGGACAATTACCCCGCAGACCGTGTGCAGATCATAGGATATGTGGAGTTTTCCTATATTCATTCCATAGAACCGGAGGAAAGACGCGCCAGGTACGAGCATGTAATAACCGAGAACACTCCTGCTTTTATTTTTGCAAGGAACCTTATGCCCGGAGAAATCTTTCTGGGGACCGCCAACGAAAAGGGAGTACCGGTCCTGATGACGGATATGGAGACCTCGGCTCTGATGGCTGAGGTCATAAAATGGCTGAATGTCAAGCTTGCTCCCTGTATCTCCGTTCATGGCGTACTGGTCGATGTTTACGGCGAGGGCGTGCTCATAACGGGTGAGAGCGGTATAGGTAAGTCGGAGGCGGCCCTGGAGCTTATCAAAAGAGGGCACCGGCTTGTAACGGACGACGTGGTCGAGATAAGGAAGGTCAGCAATGACACGCTGATAGGCTCCGCACCGGATGTGACCAAGCATCTGATCGAGCTGAGAGGTATCGGTATCATAGATGTTAAGACTCTGTTTGGTGTGTCCTGTGTAAAGGATACCCAGAACATTGACCTTGTAATAAGACTGGAGGATTGGGACAAGGATAAGGATTACGACAGGATCGGCCTTGAGGAGGAGTATACCGAATACCTCGGAAATAAGGTGGTGTGCCATAACATACCCATAAGACCGGGCCGTAATCTTGCGATCATTTGTGAATCGGCAGCAGTTAATTACAGGCAGAAGAAGATGGGCTATAACGCGGCGGAGGAGCTGTATAAGCGTGTTCAGGAGTCCATGAGAAGGCATACGGAGGAAGCAGAGGAGGACTGATGGAAAAATATTGTTTTGGAGTAGATGTTGGAGGAACGACTGTCAAGATAGGGTTTTTCACGCAGACCGGTGAGCTCCTTAATAAATGGGAGATCCCTACAAGGACTGAAAACGGTGGTGAGGGCATTATCCCGGATATTGCAAAATCCATAAAATTCAAGATGACCGAAAAGGGACTCTGCTCAGAGGATATCATGGGTATCGGCATAGGTACTCCGGGTCCGGTGGATAAGGACGGTGTGGTGCATAAGGCGGTCAACCTGGGCTGGGGAGTGTTTAACCTTGAGGATGAGCTTGAGAAGCACACGGGAATACTCTGTAAAGCCGGTAACGATGCTACGGTAGCTGCGCTTGGAGAAGCATGGATGGGCGGAGCGAAGGGATACAGCGATATCGTGCTCGTGACTCTGGGAACCGGCGTAGGCGGCGGAATAATCACGAACGGAAGGATATTCTACGGAAGCGGCGGCGCAGGCGGCGAGATCGGTCATATGCATATAAACAATGAGGAAACGGAAAAATGCGGCTGCGGAAATACCGGCTGCTTTGAGCAGTACGGCTCTGCCACAGGGCTGGTAAGGCTTGCCGTAAAAAAGCTCGCGGAGTCTGATAAAAAAAGCTGCCTGAGGGCGCAGGAGATCAGTGCCAAAGCTGTTTTTGATGCAGTTAAGGAGGAGGATGAGCTTGCCTGTGAGATAGCGGACGAATATGGAAGGAATCTGGCTCAGGGACTGGCCATAATCGCAGCAGTCATAGATCCGCAGGTCTTTGTCATAGGCGGAGGCGTTTCAAAGGCAGGAGAGGTCCTTATCGAGTATATCGAAAAATATTATAAGGAGTACGCTTTTCACGCTAACCATGCTGTTTCCATAAAGCTTGCAACGCTTGGAAACGATGCCGGTATTTACGGAGCGGTAAAGCTTATTTTAGATGAGAACCGGGCTTAAGGAGGAGATATGCAGGCTGGCCGGCGATGAAAATGTCCGGGAGAATGAAAGCCTTGCGGGATATACGACCTTCAGAACAGGAGGAAGGGCGGAGCTTCTGGTAAGTCCGTGGGATATGAGTATACTCCCGGCACTTACCGCACTTCTGAGGAGGGAGAAGGTACCGTTCATTATACTTGGCAAAGGAAGTAATGTTCTTGTAGGGGACAGGGGCTTTAAGGGAGCGGTGATACGGATATGTGAAAACCACGGAAGGACAGTACCGGGGGATGAGGATACTGTCATAAGGGCTCAGAGCGGCGCGGGACTTATGGCGGTAAGCAGGATCGCAATGGAATCGGGACTTTCGGGAATGGAATTTGCTTCAGGTATACCCGGAACGGTCGGCGGTGCCATGGTAATGAATGCCGGGGCATATGGCGGGGAGATGAAGCAGATCGTCGAAGCGGTCACTGTTTTCGATATAGAAGCCGGAGCGGTCAGGAGCCTAAGCTGTGAGGAAATGGCTTTTGGCTACAGAGACAGTGTGGTGAGGCATAAGCCCTATATCGTGCTTGAAGCAGCTTTTAAGCTTGAGCATGGTGACAGAGCTTGCATAAGTGAAAAAATGGAGGAGCTGCGAAAAAAGCGCTTTGAAAAGCAGCCGCTTGAATATCCGAGTGCCGGAAGTACCTTTAAGAGGCCGGAGGGGCATTACGCGGGCAAGCTCATAGAGGATTCGGGGCTAAAGGGATATAGTGTAGGCGGGGCACAGGTTTCCGAAAAGCATTGCGGATTTGTGATAAATAAAAGCGGAGCAAGCTCCCTTGATATAAAAAGACTGATAGAGGATGTTCAGAGGATCGTTTATGAAAAGCAGGGCATCCGGCTGGAAACAGAGGTGCTCATGATAGGTGATTTTGAATGAAGATGGTTATCGTCACCGGGATGTCGGGGGCAGGGAAAAGTACAACACTGAAGATGCTTGAGGACTTTGGCTATTATTGTGTTGATAATCTCCCGGTCCCGTTGATCCCCATGCTTTCGGAATTCAGCTCCGCCCCTTCAAGTGAGCTTGAAAAGGTTGCCATAGGGGTGGATGTAAGGACATCGGTAAGAAGCTTTCAGAAAAATCAGACAGAGAAGAGAGAGACATCCGGAGCCGAAGACGAAGAAGCATCAGAGGAGCTTTCGGAGGTCCTTAAAAGAATGAAGGATGTGGGTATAGATTATTCCGTCATCTTTCTGGAGGCAGGGGACGATATCTTGATCAAGCGGTATAAGGAAACGAGACGCGTGCATCCGCTTGCCGGCTCTGACAGGGTGGATGTGGGGATAGAGCGTGAAAGAAAAAAGCTTTCCTCCATTAAAAAATCCGCTGATTATATAATCGATACGAGCAGTCTTCTGACAAGGGAGCTCAGATCGGAGCTTGAACGTATCTTTGTAGAGAACAAAACCTACAGGAACCTGTTTGTGACCATTGTATCCTTTGGCTTTAAATATGGTATACCGCAGGACGCGGATCTGGTGTTTGACGTAAGATTCCTGCCCAACCCATATTACTTTGAGGATATGAGGAACAAGACCGGAAATGATGCCGGGGTAAGGGATTATGTGCTGAGCTTTAAGGAGGCCGAGATATTTCTTGATAAGCTCGATGATATGATAGGCTTTCTGCTTCCTAATTATATAGCTGAGGGTAAGACCAGACTCATAGTAGCTATCGGCTGTACGGGAGGGAAGCACAGGAGTGTGACTCTTGCCAATGCCTTTTATGAAAGAGTAAAGAACACAGAAGCATATGGCTTCAGGATAGAACACAGAGACATACTGAGGTGAATGTGAAGGATGTCTTTTTCACATGGAGTTAAGGAAGAGCTTTACAAACATTTCGGACAGGCCAGACACTGCATGCTTGCCGAGCTGTCTGCGCTCGTTACATTTTCGGGAGATATAGATGAGCTTTTCGTTATTTCCGAAAACGAAATGTTTGTGAGAAAATGCTTTACATTACTGGAAAAAACCTTTAATATAACAGGGTGTACGTTGACGGAAGCCGGGAAATCAGGCAGAAAACACTTTCTGACAGGACCGGATGAGGCCGGTGTCGGAGAAAGGCTGAAGAGCGCGCTTAAGAGTGAAACCCTTACGGAAAGATCATGCTGTAAGAGGGCATATCTGCGGGGAGCTTTTCTTGCTTCCGGATCGGTCAGTGATCCGGGCAAGTCTTATCATATGGAGATAGTAGCAGGTCGGATCGAGGAGGCGGAGGAGCTGGTAAAGCTTTTTGCGGCCTTTGAAGTTCCCGCAAAGATAACCGGACGCAAAAATAACCAGGTCGTATATATAAAGGACGGAGAACGGATAGCTGATGCCCTGAATGTCATGGAGGCCGGCATTTCGTTCATGGATTATGAGAATGTCAGGATCTATAAGGGTGTGATGAATTCGGTCAACAGACGGGTCAACTGTGAGACTGCCAATATCGGTAAAACAGTATCCGCTGCCGTCAGACAGATCGAGGCTATTGAATATGCGACAGGCCTTCCTGAGTATGAAGCATTGCCGGAGCCTGTGAAGGAGATTGCAAGACTGAGGCTCAGATATCCCGAGGTCTCCCTGAAGGAGCTGGGAGAAATGTGCGAACCAAGGATCGGTAAATCCGGTGTAAATCATAGATTACGGAAAATTATAGAATTGGCGGATGATGTTTCATAACGGGGCTTTCGCTCCGTATGGCATCGGGAAATTCATTGTTTTAAGCTTTATGAGGTGTATTGTTTATGAAGAAGCAGGACGTGGAGATCAAATTAAAGAATGGTCTGGAGGCGAGACCGATTGCCTTGCTGGTTCAGGTTGCCACACAGTTTGAGAGTAAAGTGTATATTCAGTCCGGTGATAAGCGCGTAAATGCCAAGAGTATCATGGGAATGATGACTCTTGTTCTTGCAGTCGGCGATGAGGTTACGGTTTACGCAGAGGGAAAGGATGAGAAAGCGGCGGTAGATGCGATAGTAAAGTATCTAAGTGAAGAATGATCAGGATATGTATATAAGGTAGAAAAAGGGACTGATGCTTTGGCATCAGTCCTTCAATTTTGTTATTTTGATAAAGAGTGTAGGATTATTTATAAAAGAATATAACGAAGGTGAGAATGCGCTGCTGGCACAAAGGCACCTGAAGGAGCTTGGGCTTGACTGTTTTTTCGGACTGGAAGAGCTGAAACGAAGGCTGTCCGCGGAGAACAGCGGTCTGACTGCGGTTATGGAAACCTATGCCTTTACGGATGACAGAGAGCTGGCGGACAGCCTGAAGGAATGCGGGGTGGGGTTTGCGGTATATTATAACCGGCTGAGCCGCACCGCTTCATTTAACGATGCGCTTTACATGGTCGATAGTATATGCAGTCTGAGCCTTCAGAGAATAGACCGCTTTCTCCTAAGATACCTGCGGCTTCCGTGGAAAATATGTGAAACAGAAAGATGTATCGTCCGTGAGATCACCGAAGAGGATGTGGACAGACTGTATGAGATATATTCGGAACCAGGTTACGTCAGGTATACGGATGCGCTTTATGATGATCCTGAAAAGGAAAGAGCTTATACGAGAGAGTATATAAACACTCAGTATCGTTTTTTTGAGTTTGGGATATGGGTGGTAGAGGAAAAGGCCTCGGGGAAGGTTATAGGCAGGGCCGGTATAACCACACGCGAGGGCTTTGAAGAGCTTGAGCTTGGCTATGGCTTCTCCGAGGAATATCAGGGTAAGGGCTATGCGTATGAAGTGTGCAGCGCGATCCTTGATTATGCAAGGAACAGTCTTTTAGCGGAAAGCATAAATTCCTTTACCATGAAGGAGAATATCCCGAGCATCCGCCTGCTTGAAAAACTCGGTTTTATCCCTGCCGGGGAAATAATGATAGACGGAAAACCATATGAAAGATATAATGTATCTTATGAGAAGGTTCAAGCCGCTTGCGGCGCAGAAGCTTCCATAAGATAACGAATCAGTTGCGGATCAAGCGACAAAGAGAGAGTAATATGAAAGCTGGCACATATGAGGGAAAAATACTTCACGATATAGGGATCAGTATTGTCTTCGTAATGCTTTTTGTATGTTCACTTGTAACGGCAAGGGCGGGAGAGGACCTTTTTACGGAAAACCTTATCATGATGATAGCGGTGTTTATTATCTCGCTCCTGGCAGTCTATCAGTTTGTCACCCTTTCCATCGTGCTTGCCAGCGTTGTTACAGTAACATATATCGGCGTCAAGATCTTCTTAATGGTATCGCAGGGTGAGAAGATAGCATCCGTGTCCTTTTTATGGCTGTTCCTCCCGGCGCTTGCAGTAACCGGATGTGTACTGTACCTTAACGGGATAAGGAAGCTTCAGACCGAGAACTCCCTTCTAAAGCGTCAGGTCGAGGAGCTTGTGATGATAGATCCTCTTACAAACCTGTATAATCTGAGAAGCATGTTTATGGATATCCAGACTCAGGTATCCTTTGCCGAAAGAAATAATCAGCATATCTCCCTGATGGTCATCAAGCTTAAATATCATGAAGCATTAAGGCAGGTTCTGAAGCAGGATCAGTATGAGCAGGTCCTGATCAAGGTCTCCAAATATGTAGTGGATACTGTACGACTTGAGGACAGGGTATATGCGATAGATGATGCAGGAAGTCTGGCAATAATACTCACGACAGATGTCGTTGGCTGTAAATCCGTAGTTTTGCGTCTCAGGAATAAGCTCGATAATCCTGAGGCGTTTATTGACATAGCGAGCAAGCCTATCAGAGTAGAGGTAAAGATAGGATTTCTTGAGTATAACAAAGATGTATTTCAGAGAGACGCGAGACTGTTCCTCTCAAAGGTTGAGGAAGAGGCTGACTTTGATGAGTGATTGAAGAGGAGAAGAGGATGAGGTTTTTTATAACAGGCGGAGCCGGTTTCATCGGTTCAAATATGGTGGACAGACTGCTTGCGGAGCCGGAAAATGAAGTGGTGGTGTATGATAATTTTTCTACGGGACGAAGGGAGTTTCTTGAGGACGCCTTGAAGAATCCGAGATTTACTCTGATCGAGGGGGATAATCTTGATGAGAAGAAGCTCAGAGAGTCGATGAAGGGCTGTGATTTTGTCTTTCACTTTGCCGCCAATGCCGACGTCCGGATGGGACTGGAGCATCCGGGAAAGGATCTTGAACAGAACACGATAGCAACCTTTAATGTTCTTGAGGCAATGAGGGCAAACGGGATAAAGAAGATCGGTTTTTCTTCGACGGGATCGGTCTACGGCGAGGCAGAGGTCATACCTACTCCGGAAAATGCACCTTTTCCGATACAGACTTCACTATATGGCACATCGAAGCTGGCATGTGAGGGACTGCTTGCTTCCTATGCCGAGGGCTTTGGTTTCAAGGTGTATATTTTCAGATTCGTATCCATACTCGGAGAGCGGTACACTCACGGACATGTTTTTGATTTCTGCCGTAAGCTTAAGGAGGATCCGACAAAGCTGCATATACTTGGAAACGGACATCAGAGAAAATCATATTTATATGTAAAAGATTGCATGGAGGCCATACTTACTGTGGTCAGGAATGCAGACGAGAAGGTCAATATTTATAATCTTGGAACCGATGAATACTGTGAAGTGAACGATTCCGTCAGATGGATATCAAAGAAGCTGGGCGTTGATCCGGTTCTGAGCTATGAGGGAGGAGAAAGGGGCTGGATAGGAGATAACCCGTTTATCTATCTTGATACAGGGAAGGTGAGGTCGCTTGGCTGGACTCCCAAGGCAACGATCGAAGAGGGTGTGATAAAGACTGTCGAGTATCTTATGAACAATCAATGGGTATTTGAAGCCAGGGCTTAGAGTATGGCAGAGCCTTATACGGTTCGCAATCACTCAGGCCGTAAAATATAAATGACGGATGCACAGCGTGAAGTATGCCTGAGCTCCCTGTATCGCAGGATCACTGCGTCGGTATCATATCTGTGCCGGTATACAATTCTTTTGTAACAGTTCATTTTTCGGTGAACTGTTACATTGTTTTACTTTTACACTTCAGTATTTTCACAGTGACGAAAGGAAAAGGATATACCCCTGTGTAAGTATGCCGGCCGCGCTTGACATTAAAAGCAGGATTGTTGTATACTTCCCTGAGACTGTGGGCAGGGGTTTAAGAGCTTTCCCAAAGGGTCATATCGGGGAAAGCAGAAACCTTATAGTTAAATGCAGGTTCATAAGCGGCAGTTCCGTACCGGTGATCTGACTGCCAACGGAATGATCCGGTATGACGACTATAGCCGGAAATGCTCATAAAAGAAAGAGGAAACAGAGATGGACGAAAAGAAGCATATCTTAACTTATGAGGGGCTGAAGGCTCTGGAGGATGAGCTCCAGGATCTTAAGGTCAATAAGCGTGCAGAGAATGCACAGAAGCTTAAGGAAGCAAGAGCCCAGGGAGATCTTTCGGAGAACGCCGAATATGATGCTGCCAAGGATGAGCAGAGAGACATCCATGCAAGAATAGAGGAAATCGAAAAAATACTGAAAAATGCAGAGGTTGTTCTCGAGGAGGAGGTCGATACCGATAAGGTCAGTGTAGGCTGTATTGTAAAAATACAGGATATGGAGTTTAAAGAGGATCTCGAATACAGAATAGTAGGCTCTACTGAAGCGGACAGCCTGAACGGAAAGATATCAAATGAATCACCTGTAGGAAAAGCTCTTATTGGAGCAAAAAAGGGTCAGACAGTTTCTGTTGAAACCATTGCCGGAGTGATCAAATATAAGATACTGGAGATACATAAAGGATAATACGCTGCCGTAATGAAAAAAGCGAATGACAGTCCTTAAGTGACCGATTCGCAGCGTATGTGAACTGACCGGATAGTACTTGACTGTATTTTAGGAGAAATGATTTTGGAAAACGAAAAGAATCAGGGCGGACAGCAAAAGGTTCAGACTCAGGACTTAAACCAGATAATAAAAAACAAGAAGGAAAAGCTGGCAAAGCTTCAGGCGGAGGGCAGAGATCCCTTTAAGATAATGAAGTATGACCAGACACATCACAGCAGGGAAATAAAGGACAGATTTGACGAGCTGGAGGGTAAGACTGTTTCCGTTGCAGGGAGAATGATGCTTAAAAGAGTTATGGGAAAAGCGTCATTCTGTAATGTTTCAGACCTGGAAGGAAATATTCAGGTATATGTATCAAGGGATGCCCTGGGAGAAGAAGCATACGCCGATTTTAAGAAGTATGATGTAGGAGATATAATAGGCGTTAAGGGCGAGGTATTCAGGACCCAAAAGGGTGAGAAGAGCATTCATGCATCTGAAACGGTTCTTCTTTCAAAAAGCCTTCAGGTTCTCCCGGAGAAATTTCACGGACTCACAAATACGGATATCCGGTATCGTCAGCGATATGTTGATCTGATAATGAATGAAGAGGTCAAAGAGACATTCATTAAGAGATCAAGGATCATAAGCTCCATTAGAAATTATCTTAATGCTCAGGGTTTCCTTGAGGTAGAGACCCCCATGCTTGTGGCTAATGCAGGAGGAGCGGCTGCCAGACCGTTCGAAACTCATTTCAATGCCCTTGATGAGGACCTTAAGCTGCGTATATCGCTTGAGCTGTATCTCAAACGGCTGATAGTCGGCGGCCTTGAAAAGGTTTATGAGATAGGGCGTGTATTCAGAAATGAAGGTCTTGATACCAGACATAATCCGGAGTTTACGCTTATGGAGCTGTATCAGGCCTATACTGATTACGAAGGGATGATGGATCTTACGGAGAACTTATACCGTCATGTAGCGAATGATGTTCTGGGAACGACGACGATCGTATATAACGGGGTTGAAATGGATCTTTCAAAGCCGTTTGAAAGGATCACGATGGTAGATGCCGTTAAGAAATATGCGGGTGTAGACTTTAATGCTGTCGGTTCGCTTGAAGAGGCAAGGGCTCTTGCAAAGGAGCATCACATAGAGTTTGAGGAATGGCATAAGAAGGGTGACATTCTGAATCTGTTCTTTGAGGAATTTGTTGAGGAGCACCTTATCCAGCCGACATTCCTTATGGATCACCCGGTCGAGATATCACCGCTTACCAAGAGAAAACCGTCCAACCCGGATTATGTGGAACGCTTTGAGTTTTTCATGAACGGCTGGGAAATGGCAAATGCATATTCCGAGCTTAATGATCCAATAGATCAGAGGGAGCGCTTCAGGGCTCAGGAGGAGCTTCTTAAGCAGGGCAATGATGAGGCCAATACCACAGATGAAGATTTTATGAACGCGCTCGAAATCGGAATGCCCCCCACAGGCGGAATAGGATATGGGATAGACAGAATGGTGATGCTGCTGACAGACAGTGCAGCTATTAGGGATGTTTTGTTGTTCCCGACACTTAAAACAATCTCGTAAGAGAATCGTTGAAAACAGTGGGTTTCTACGGAATTTGAAAAGGTAAGAAACACTGATTTACACAAAATTTACACAATTTTTTAGAAAAACACGTTTTTTCGGGGAGAATCAGGCAGGTCGAGGAAAAACTCTTTGTGTAAAGGATTTTTTAGAGAAATAGTAAAAGACCTTACAAATAGCTCTGTGCGACAGGAATGTCGTACAGAGTTTATTTTTTTTTTTGAAAATAAGAATTTTTCTATACAGGCATGATACTATATGTTGTGTTGTAATCTGGGTTAAAAATTATGAATAATTATTAAAAAATATCAAATCTAAATTCAATATCAGGAGAAAAGCGTTGCGTGGAGTAAAGGTTTGAAATTCACGAATATTGGATTTTCCATGAAATTTAAGGAGATTTTGGGTTCTTCGGGTAGTCGTTAAAAACAATATGTTGTATAATCGTTGCTCAAAAAAAGGAGGTATATTTGATACGATGACGGATGAATTTACACTTTACGATGAAGATGGCAAAGAGGTGTTATCACGGAAGATGGTGGAACATATACATCTTGCCATTATTGAACAGGGGTTGCTTAAAGGACAAAATGCTGACAAGCACTATAAGGTGGTGTCAGATGTGTCAGGGTATGAACTTCATGTGAGTAAGAAAACAACTCAGGAAGAATGGAGAGAGTATTCTGATAAGTGTCTCTGGGCATTGGACTGAAAGGAGGGCATTATTTGATAGAGGAATATAAGGTTTGCCCCAAATGTGGGGAGAAATTTAGGGAAGCTCCAGCACTTTCACGTATCAACAATAAGGATTTGATCTGTCCTGACTGTGGTATAAGAGAGGCATTGATGGCGGCAGGAATGCGTGAGGAAGAAAAGGAGGAGATTATTAAGGAAATCCACAGAAAGATGGTCTTATAACAAAGAAATGAAAGCCAAAGGAGGGCTTGCCATGACAAAGAAAGAATATGCACAGAGTGTTGCCGAAGCGGTTGGAGGAGAGGCACGAGAGGTTGAAAAGGCAAACGGGGTTGTTTTTATGGGTGTTATCGTAGGCGACGGTGATATACGACCAACGGTCTATGTGGATCGAATGTATGATGAAGGGGTGGAGATTGGGAGGTGTGCAGAAATCGTTAAAGAGTTGACTGAAAAGGAAGAGGTTTCGATGCCGGACTTTTCCCGACTTTGTAAATACAACGAAATAAAGGGAGACTTGAGGCTTCGCTTGTTTAACGAAGCAACTCATGCGGATGTTTTTATGCCGGCTGACTCATATGGGTTTGCCGGCATAATTATTGTGCCTTACTTGGAAAACGTCATTCCCAACGGTTCCATAAGAATTACGGAATCGCTATTGAAAGTGTGGGACGTTGACAGAGATGTGTTGTTTGCTGACGCTTCTACGTCTGGCGAATATGAAATCATTTCACTTGAGAAGGTTTTAAGAGAATTCGGAGACGAGGATTATTTGGGAGCGGATGAAGTTCCACAGATGTATATTGTTACGAATAAAGAACGGTGTTATGGGGCTTATGGCGTTATAGCACTTAAGGAAAGGATCGGGGAAATGTTTCCAGAGGGTTATGTTGTGATACCTTCAAGTGTCCATGAGTGTATCGTCTTTTCCTCGGAGTATGGGGATACTGAAAAAATCAATGACATGGTGAGGGAGGTAAACTCACAGTTGGTGCCGCCGGAAGAGGTTTTGGGAGATAGGGCATATGTGTTTTGAAAATGCAAAGAAGGGGGAGGCTTTTCATGAATCCAAAAGAGATTACTATTAGGCACGTGTATGAGGATTGGACTGAAGTAATGGGAAAACTGGATGCGTTATCCGAAACCATCCGTTCTATCAAGTACGGACTGGAAAGTGAGGGGATAGAACGGCAGGTCACGGATTGTCTTACTACTCTTGATGATGCCGTGGTGGGCATTGTTCGTTATGCCCGAAAAAAACAACTGGATTTGGCGTATAAGGTCAAGGAGGAGGAGGATGAGCAAAGGTGAGAGTCAATCATGCCCTTCTTCGGTGATGAGAAAGATTAAATTGTTAAGGATATCCTTCTGGAGTTCCGTTAGGGTGGAGGTATCTATTACAAGCTGCCCTGTATCCTTTACCAGTAGGTCATTGGGGGTACAGCGATAAAAATCACACAGCTTAAGCAGGACACCAAGGCTCGGTGTCCTGTTTCCCTGCTCATATTCGCATAATACCCCTTCGGATATACCGATGCTGTTACAGACGGTTTTTCGGGGCAACTTTTTCTCTTCTCGTTTTGCTCGCAGTTTTTCGGGTAATCCCTGAATCATATTGTTTTCTCCTTGTGAATGAAAGTATTTTCTCATAGTGAACTTACCTTATGGATTAAAAACGCCTTCACTTTAAGAGAAGGTTGTGTTATCATACAGAAAATGGGGATACTATGTGTCAATACAGAAAGGATTAGGGGATGACGATTGATGACAGGAACATTTTCACTGATGCTAAGGACTTTACGCTTTCCAATCTCCGGGAAATGTTTGACGAGGGGGATATTGTCACGAATCCTGATTATCAAAGGGATTATGTGTATGACAACAAAAAGGCTTCTAAGCTGATAGAATCCATACTTATGGGCATTCCGATACCGACAGTGTATCTTTGCCAGGAGGATGATGAGACCTTCAGCGTCATAGACGGGCAACAGAGAATAACGTCATTTGTTCACTACTTGGAAAATGAGTTTCCGCTCACAGCACTGACAGAGCTTTCAGAACTGAACGGACAGAGATTTAAGGATTTGGAGAAGCCTGTGCAAAAACGACTGAAATCTGCTTCTCTTCGTGCAATTATCATTTTGAAGGAATCTCAAGAGCTTAAGTATGAGATATTTGCGAGACTGAATCAGGGTTCGGTATCTCTCCGACCGCAGGAGTTGAGGAACTGCATATTTCGAGGGCCTTTTAACAATATGCTTGAGGAACTTTCGGGGAACAAATATCTTGAAACACTTTTTCACGATAAAAACAACCGTAAAGCATACCAAGAGAGGATTCTGCGTTTTTTTGCTTTGCGCAACTATACGGAATACAAATCCAGCATTATGAAAACCATGAATGCCTTTATGGCACAGCACCAAAATGACGATGAAAGCCAGATAGCAGGATTCAAGTCGTTGTTTAATGGCACCATCGACATTATCAAGCAGGTGCTCGGTGCGGATGCATTTATGGCGGTGGAGAGAGAAACTAATCAGGTGATAGAAAAATTCAGTGGTTCTATCTATGATTCCGTGATAATACCATTTTCATTCTTTGATGCGCATGACCTTATGGCGCACGCCGACGATATAAGATCGGCATTGTATGAGTTGAAGAGAAATAACGAACAGTACAGAGAAGATACCTATGCGGCTACAGGCTCTAAGAAACGTGTTATAGGTCGTATTATGGCTGTTTACAACATGCTTGCAGAGATTACCGGAGGGTATGGGAATACAGAAGACCGTACCTTTTCGGACAGCGTAAAAAAACAGCTTTTCCATGAGGGGTATATTTGTTCCTATTGTGGAAATGAGATAAAAGATATTGCGGATGCAGAGGTAGACCATATCATACCGTTTTCTCAGGGGGGAAAGACAGAGATCAGTAATGCCCAACTGCTCCATCGCCATTGTAACCGTGCTAAGAGTGACAGTGTAAGCGGTTTGGATGCGGATTTTGAGGATGAGGATGACTAATTGGAGGGGTGCTGATGGAATATATGGGTGGAATCATAGCGTTAATGATTATCTGTCCTATCGTAGGATTGATTTTGAATAACCAATATACGGAGAAATACGGCGATATGGCAATAAACTGGATAGGGTTTGCCGCCCAGTGTGTGTTTCTAATGCTGATGTTGTTTACATGGCCAAACCCTGAACCTTCGGGTTGGTTTATTTTGTGGCTTGTACTAACGATCATATCATATGAAGTTGCTTTGGTTTTCTGTTATAAACAGGCAAAAGCAATAGGCGCTGATAATTCAGATATAAAAAAAGCAATGGTTGCACAGGCGATAACGCCGGTAGGGGTTGCGATTATTATATTGATTGTTATAGCAGCTATGTTTGGGGCTTTTTCAAAAAGTAAAAAATAAAGGGAGGAAATCAGACAATGGATGTTATAGGAAATGGGATAGGCAGTAGCGATAGTTCTGTTGAAATACTGGATAACGATTTATTTCAAATATCACAGTATGTAAATGGTCTGTCGGACTTTATCAAGGTTTGTGTTACTCCAATGACTATCTCGATACAGGGGGATTGGGGTAGTGGAAAAACAAGCATGATGAATATGGTAAAGGACAAACTTGGGGATGCCGTGCTTCCGGTTTGGTTTAATACATGGCAGTATTCTCAGTTCAATATGGGGGATGAACTGGCGCTATCGTTCTTGGGTAAGCTTATAAAGAGTCTTCGTACTGAGGGGGCAGATGATAGCAAAATAAACGAAACATTCAAGTCGGCATATAAGGCTATAAAGAAATTCGGATTGATTGCAGTAGATCATGTGATTGGCGGAAGAGCAGCAGACGAATTGGACAAGCTTGCGGATAAATTTGCCAAGGGTGATGATGACACGATAGACAGTATCAATAACTTAAAGTCGGAATTTAAGAAGAGTGTAAAGGACAAACTGAATGAAGCAGGAAAAGACCGTCTGGTAGTTTTTATTGATGATCTTGACAGACTGCACCCGGCAAAGGCGGTTGAGCTTCTCGAGGTTCTCAAGGTTTTCTTGGACTGTGAGAATTGCATATTTATTTTAGCAATAGATTATAACGTAGTTGTACAGGGGGTTAAGGAAAAATACGGCAATCTAATCGGCGAGGATAAGGGCAAATCGTTCTTTGACAAGATTATTCAGGTTCCGTTCAAAATGCCGGTTGCTCACTACAGCATTGACAGGTTTGTAGTGGAAATGTTCAAGCAGGTCAATATAGACCTGACAGTGGATGATAGCACCAATGACTACGTGAAATTGATACAGGCATCGGTAGGATGTAACCCAAGAACAATGAAGAGGTTATTTAATGCCTATCTGCTTCTTACGTATATCAGCAGGAACGTGGAACTGGATATAAAGCTTGATGATTCGAAACAGGGAGTATGGTATAAGAAAATATTGTTCGGAATACTCTGCTGCCAGCAGTCCTTTGAAGAACTTTATAATTTCCTTGTTGTCAACAGTGATGAGTTTACAGATGGCGACCTGCTAAAAGCGATGTGTAATGCAGATATATATCATGAAAAGAACGCAGTTGATGAGGAAGATGGAGCAAAGCAGGATTATGAGAGGCTTGTCAATACGTTTAAGAAGAAAAGCGACGAAGAGATACGTAGAATGGCAACCTTTATGAAGCTTTTCTTTAAGGCGATAGACCGTAATGGAGATGAGGACTTGAGTGTTGATGAATTAGATGGGTTCAAGAAGCTTTTAAGCCTTACAACCATTACATCATCTGGAAATGATGAGATTTCGGCTGATGAATCTCTTCAGAAGGAGTATAGGACTATAACAAGACAGATAATGAAAAATGTTTCAAAGGATATAAGCCGTCTGGTGAAATCCTTGGATAGGAAAAACAAAATTAATCCGATTTACCAGAGTAACAAGGATACAGAGGAATGTAAGAGTACATGGTCGGAGTTATGGGTAGAGATGAGTGTGGGAGATCACGGGCATATTCATTTTGAGAATACTCTGACGGTGGACTCGGAAACGGGGCAGTTAGGGCTTAAAACGTGGACAAAACGGAAGCAGGACTTTAAGCTACAGGATTATAAGGATTATTTTACAAACAGCGTTCTGGTAAAGAACAAGGGGTTTACATGGCGTGACAATCCGTATGCAGGCATAGAAAAATATGTGGAGGATATAGCGGTTATTTCTGCTGACGAAAAAGAACAGAAAGATATTGCAATTAAGGTGACGGAGATTATAAAGGATTACCTTGATAATCTTTGATTCGTTTGATGGAGGGGAAAGAGATGTTTTGTGAACAATGTGGTGCAGAATTAAATGAGGGCGCCAAATTTTGTTCTTCCTGTGGAGCAAAAATAGGTGGAGCGTCTGATTCATCATCACAAAGGACAGGCTACTCGTCAGAAAGGATGGGTGGATTTACAGGAACGGCAGGGGGTCTGTTTCGTGGGATTTCGGCAGGTGTAAACGGTATGATGCAAAGAGCGGCTGATACACAGTCGGCTAAAGCAGATATTATTAACTATATACCGGAATATCTTGCTGAATTGTCGGAAGATGAACTGAGGGATGTAGCGTATCTAACAATTACAACGCATAAGTATTTTGTTCAAAAGATGGGTTTTATAGGCACCGACGCTATTTCAAAAGCATTTGGGGAGACAATAACGCTTTCGAAATTCACAAGAACTATGGGAGAAATGAATCTTCAAGCGCCGGATGATGCGCTACAGATAGCAGAGAAGATAGTAACAGATTTTGAAAAAATGCATGGATTTGAATACTTCAGAACGTCAGTAAATGCAAGTGGTGTATTTATAAAAAAACTGGAGCCGTCTGTGTATAATGAAATATTCAAGAGACAACAGGAAAAATTCGGAGAACATGCAAAATTAAAGGATGTTGTGGACTGTTTTACAGATGAAGAATTATATGAGCCCTATAACGCCTATTATCTAAGTGCCTTTTTTATCAATAATGCTTTCAGGAAATACTCAATAGTCCTCGATAAATATGAAGAGGCAACAAGCGCCGAGTTTTATTCTTGTCGTAGACTCAAACAAGCAGAAAAAATGGGATTAGGTGAAATAGGAACGGTCGATCTAATCTTTCGAGGGGATGGGAAACAGGTATTGGTGAATGTTTTGGATGGTGTTTTTTATGAGGTTGAGGTGTTTGACGGTAATATAAAAACAAAAGACCAATCAATTAAAGCACAGAAAGAGCCTATTTATACAATACCTGTCAAAGAAATTGACTTTTTTAAGGTTGAGGGAGAGTATCATAGAGATAGTATTACGTCAGGTGGTGGAACAAATTATCTGATGACAACTGCCGCTGGTTATTCGGGAATAGGAGGGTCATATCACAGTGACATAAAGACGGAGATTCGAATTGAGGATTCCAGGGCGGTGGTTATGTATACGGCATCCGGAAAAAGGACATACAATTACAAGGCACTTGGGCTCTTTGAAAAAATACTACCAGATAAGGAGATTGATATTGTAAAAGCAGGAAGAATGCAGGCTCCTACAAACAAAATAGATGAAAGTAACGAAGCAGAGAAAAAAGGCACCCATGATGATATTATGGAGAAGTTTGAAAAGCTGGAGAAGCTCAAGAGTGCAGGGTTGATTACTCCCGAAGAGTACGAAAAGAAGCGGAGTGCATTGGTGGACGAGCTGTAAGAGGAGCTTTTGCGGTTACGTGTACAGCATCGAGAATCACGTTCTTATGGGATGAGTAGACGTCAGTGGATATTTTCTACTTGAACAGAATGCAGTAGTTTCTGGGGCACGACAGTGGGTTCTGGAACGGCAATAGACAAAAAGCACCTTATGGGGTGCTTTTTTGGTGCTCAAATATAAGGTGATACTCAGATTTAAGGGAACGTATGTACGAAAAAGAGGTTAGGGGGACAGAGTAGGTATATTTTTTCCGAGAATCAGCGTATATAGTATTAGACCTCATCGAAGATGCCAGAAAGGAGGCGAAAACGGGCGAAAGAGGTTAGGGGGACAGAGTAGGTATATTTTTTCCGAAAATGAACGTATATAGTATTAGACCTTATCGGAGACACAGGAGAGGAGGACAAAAATGGTGTGACTAAAGAGGCTGTATTTGAGAATTTAGCAGGATATTTTATGTAAACGCGGTATTATGCCGGAAAGGAAGGAAAATGAGTGCACAGACTGAAAATGAATTAACTGGGGGACAACCTGTAAAAAATGAGACGTTTCTTTGGTATGGATCAAATTTTAAGATTATATCGGCATTACCACAAGAAGTTAGAGGGCAGGTAGTAATGGCAATAATAGAATATGGGGCTGGACGAGAAATCAGAAATCCTATAGTACAGATTGAAGGGAGGAATGTTGATTTAAGAAGGATTCTGCGACATATTTTTGATAGCATTGATGCTGAAAAACGAAGATATGCTAACAAGACAAAGATAAATGATACGAAGGATCGTTTGATGAGAATGATGGGAGGATCTTTGCATGGAACTGGAATGATAGAATCCGAGATTGAACAGTCAATAAAGGATTTAAAGAAACTGGCTGTAGAAGTAAATAGGCATGATATTAGAAATATCAATCAGAGGATTGAGGAGGTATGGCCCAAAGGATACATGAGATTTTTACTGAATCACATAGATGACTACGAGAAGAAGAGGTTAGTAGCAGATTATTTTAAGTGGCTCAAAGAGAATAATTATTTGACTTTACCAGAGTTTGACCAATTAAAAGAACTGGTAAATAAAGCAGAGATCAATTATAAAAGCGTACAAGAGATGATTAAAAATAAAAACAAACCTTTGGTGAGGAGGGATGATAAAAATGGCAAAGGAAGTTGAAGAACATGATTTTATGATGTTAGGGACGTATGTTGATAGCATAGATGATGTCAGGGACTTGTTTGGAGAAGAGTGTGCGATTGCATTTGCTGAAAGACTGGTTTTGTTTGGAGTTTACCGTGTAAAGAAATTAGATTTGAACTCAATTTGTAATGCAACACTTGAGAGTATTTTTCCGAAGATAGAGAAGTCTAAGGAGCGCTTGGAACGTAAGAAGAAGCAGGACGTGATAAGGTCAATCAAATCCAAGGGTGAAGAAAAACAGGGAGGTGATGGTGATGATAGAAATGAATGATTTTTAACAAAAGACCTTTATTATTATTGTTATTATCATTTGTAATTATATTGCTATGCACATTTTTATGTGCATAGCAGCAATATATAAAGAGGTATGGCTTTGCTCACGACAATTCCATACCTTGATGGGGCACCGTTCGCTTCGCTCACTTTCCCCTGCTTCGCAGGGGAATGCCCCATAAAGTTATGAAATAGTAGTGACCAAAAAGAATCAAAGGAGATTATTTATGGATAAATTTCTTATTAGAGAAAGTTTCTATAATAGCATCCGCTTTATAGAGCCGCCTGCCGTAAGGCTTGCAGTGTATGACACCCTATTTGATGTAGGAATCAAAGGAGAGAATCATTTGAATGAGTTTCCTATCAGCGATAGGGATAAGGCACTGGCAAGGTTGCCTTTGCGCCACATTCTGTTGTCTGTTAGTGAAGCAAATGAGAGATATAAGAATAGCGTTAAGTATGGTCGAGAAGGTGGACTTAAAGGAGGAAAGCTTGGAGGAAGGGGAAATAAGAAGGAGGATAGGGAACTTAATGTGGAGAATGATAAGAAATAGATTTATGTACAGTCTTGTATTTTCCATATTTCTGTGTTATCAATCGTGTTCGATCGGTACGTTAAGATTTGTGTAGCGTACCGATCGGGAAAGAATGAGGTTCTTTTATGAAACTGAATTGGAATGTTGAGGATTCTATAAAGGATGTGACTTTTTGGAAGGAAGGGGATGAACTTATGGCGCAGTTGATTGACCCGAATGAATTCATAAATAGGAACACGAAGGGCTGGGAGGAAATCTTTAACAAAAGTGTTTCGGAAGAAGGCAGAAGGGCTTCAGATGAGGAGTTCTTATCGAAATTCTGTTTGCTTCTGGGACTTGACGAGGGTGCAGTAAGAATGATGTTAAAAAAGTCTCCCAAAAGGCTTGTTCCTTTATGGGAAAAGAGCTTGCTTACATTAGAGGAAGCGGCGGCTTATTCCGGTATTGGGATTAATAAGCTTCGTACAATGACTGATGATAATAATTGTTCATTTGTATTCTGGAATCAGTCCAAGAGGATGATAAAGAGAGTAAAGTTAGATGAATATCTTGACAAGGCGTGGTCAATTTAACAGGGAGGAGTGTTCTTATGGCGAGTCGGAAGGATAACAAGGGCAGGGTTCTGAAGCAGGGGGAATCCTACCGTAAGAATGATGGGCTCTATATGTATCGATGGAGAGACGAGCATGGTGGCAAGTATAATACGATTTACGCTCATTCATTAGAGGAATTACGTGACAAGGAAGATGAAATCCAGAGGGATATGAGCGATGGGATTCGCAGTGATGCAAAGCACGTTACAGTCAACGATATTTATGAGATGTGGATTAACGATAAGGTTGGATTGAAGCAGACTACGAAATCGAATTATACCTATATGTATGAGCATTTTGTAAAGGAGGGACTTGGAGAAAAAAGAGTGCAGACACTGAAAAAATCTGATGTTCGCAGGTTTTATAATAAACTGATAGATACTGATGGTATAAAGATGAATACTTTGGATAATATTCATACGGTTCTTCATCAGGTCTTAAAGGTGGCTGTGGAGGATGAATATATTCGTACTAACCCAAGTGAAGGATGTATGGGTGATTGCAAAAGGGCACATGGATTTGAAGCACCGAAACAACACTCGCTTACATTTCCGGAGCAGGAGGAGTTTTTGCGGTATATGAAAGAGACTCCGAGGTTCAGACATTGGTATCCTCTATTTGCATTCCTTTTAGGAACAGGTATGAGGATTTCAGAAGCAGTGGGTATTAGATGGGATGACATTCATCTTGAGGAAGATGCACCCTACATAGAGGTAAATCATAATACGGTTTATTACTCTCGTGAAGAAGGAAAATGCTATTTTTCGATATCTACTCCCAAGACAGAGGCAGGTGTCCGTATAATACCTGTCATGTCTTCTGTTAAAGAGGCACTTCTTGAGGAGAAGGAGTACCAGAAAGAGGTTGATTTACATTGTGAGGCTGTGATTGATGGCTATACCAATTTCGTATTTTTGAACAGATATGGGAATATACATAATCCGCAGACAGTTAATAGAGCCATCAAGAGAATATCGAGGTTACATAATGAGGAAGAGTTTGAGAAGGCTGAGAAGGAGCATAGAGAGCCGTTATTACTTCCGCCCTTCTCGTGCCATAATCTCAGACATACATTCGCAAGCAGATTGTGTGAGAGTGAAACCAATCTAAAGGCAATACAGGAAATTATGGGTCATCGGGATATAGCGACGACGATGGATGTCTATGCTGAGGCCACTAAGGATATCAAGGTTAATTCCATAAAAAACCTTGAGGATAACTTGGATAGGATGCGTAATATGAATGAAGGTGAGAACAGGAAGGAGGCTTAAAAATGTCCAGAAAGAAGAACAAGGTTTATGCCATTTTCTATGCCGATACAGGCAACAAGGAAATTGTACAGACTTGGGATGAAGCCAAGCAGAAGATAGTGGGTGTACCCAACTTAAAGAAGGGGTTTTCATCCAATAGTGAAGCTATGAAGTGGTTTGATAGTATTACAGAGGAAGATATACAGAGGGCGCTATCATATTAAGGGTAAGGCAGGGGTGAAACAGAGAGCATCCCTGTCTTATCTTCATTGTTGGAAGGGATGCTTATTATGGAGAAAGATTTTGATATCTACAGTTTGATAAGATCAGAGGAAATACAAATTTATTTTAGAAGGAACCGAAAACTTACGGTTTTAGAGCAGGAACAGTTGATCCTACATTCGTATAAGTCTATTATAACCAAGTGGCAAATTCTCTTTTGGCTTCGTGATAAAGCTGTTGACGGCGACAGAGAAATGGTCGATAATATGTTGAAGCTGTTCGATACAGTTATTTCCGATATATTTAAGCCACAACATCGGACATTATTTGTGCATCAATATCTTGTTCCAATATATACATTAGATGAAATGGTAATATCGGATTTGTTTTATAATCTTCCGGAGCATTATGTTGGATTATTTGGTTCGTTTGAAGAGTTACGTAGACATCTGTTATTAAGGCGAAAGGATGCAGGAAAAAAACGATGGGAGAAGCAATCCAGAGTCCATCAGGTATTTGTGATGGATAATGGGGAGTATCGAAAGGATATTACGTTTAATCTGATATTAGAGGATGGTTTGTACTATCCGAGGGATTTCTTCGTTACAGAGGGATGGTTGCACGACCATGATATAGACGACAAAACTTTTCAAAGGTTGAGCGATTATATATCAGATTATAACCTCCCGTATGAGAATGGAGACCATATAAAGATAACGCTTCCGTTTAAGAAAAGACCAATATATGGTGTTTTTGAAAGATATACTGAAAATGGTATATCCCACCAAAGCTTCTTTTTGAATGGTAAAGAGCATATTACAGAAAACGAACTACAACTTGATTATCAAGATTTTGAGCTTGGGTCTGGATATACGGTATATGACTGGATTGAACGGTATTAGAGGATGTTGTAATTTGGGTTACACAATTTTACACAGAATATACACAAAACCTCGTACCACTTGAAAAATGACTTGAAGACATATGGTTGTGATAGTTAGAACATGGGTGTGTAAAATAGGGTATTAAAAGGTTATGAATGGATGTGAGAAAACAACAAAAAAGTTCCCGACGCTGAAGAGTATCCCTAATAGCAACTAATCCGACAGAAAGTCAATGAAATCCGACCTTCCGAGCGGTTTTCGGGAATGAAATGAAAGTACGACAAACCTGATGCCGAAGGACGGATTTGGCTGGACTGAGATGTAAAAATCCGAAAAGACTTAATGAGTCAGGACGGATTGTCAAAGGTAAAAATGAATAGATAAAACACTGAGGAGCAGCCTCAGGAATGTGCAGTTTAGGCACTTCGTTACTGGTAGAAATATCGGTGACGAGGTGCCTTTTCTTTTTTACACATTCCGCCTATAACCTGTGCTTGCAACTGACAACCAATGACAATCCAAGGAGGAAAAAGATGGCAAAGAAAAGCATCAACTATCAGCTCCCTGATCTGGACAGGTTCCTGGAAGGACGGGGAAGGAAATTCGTAACGTACCAGGAAGGCTCTGATCTGTACGGCATTCCCTATTATTCATTTGTGAGACTGGCGAAGGAAGCCGGGGCAAATATCACGCTCCGGAAGAATGCGATCGTCGATGTGGATATGGTGGAGGCGTATCTGGCAGAGCATCCGGATACTGCTGAAAGAGTCAATAGTGTAAGGAGGTAAATGAGTTATGGCATATAAGAGAGAAGATCTGAATGTTGAGGCACTGGAAAGATTGATGAAGGGTGCGGGCAAGAAGTTTGTGAGTTTGGAAGAAGGCGCGGCGCTGATGTCGCTTGGAAGAAATAATTTCCGTGAGATCGCAAAGGACGCGAAGGCGATCTACAAGATCAAGAGGCGTGTACTCATCAATATGGATAAGATCTACGAGTTCATGGAAGCGTTCGTAGAGGAAGACTGAAGGAGGGCGAGATCATGGGAAAAATCATAGCAGTAGCAAATCAGAAGGGCGGAGTCGGAAAGACCACCGTAAGCGTAAATCTTGGCGTAGGTCTTGCGAGAGAAGGACAGAAGGTACTTCTCGTGGATGCGGATCCGCAGGGCAGCATGACTGCGAGTCTCGGTTTTGTGGAGCCGGACGATATCGGCAGGACGCTGGTAACCGTGATGGAAGAGCTGATGGAGGATGCTCAGATCGATCCCTTTGACGGGATACTCCATCATGAGGAAGGCGTTGATCTGGTACCGGCGAATATAGAGTTGGCAGGGCTGGATGTTGCGCTTGTGAATGCGATCAGCAGGGAAACGGTGATGAAGAGTTATCTGGATGAGCTTCGGGATTCTTACAGCTGGATCATCATCGACTGCATGCCTTCTTTGGGGATGTTGACCATCAATGCTCTGGCTGCGGCGGATGAAGTGATCATTCCCTGCAGTGCGGCATACCTGCCGGTGAAGGGTTTGGAGCAGCTGATCTCCACCATCGGTAAGGTAAAGCGGAGACTGAACAGAGAACTTACGATCCGTGGAATCCTGATGACGATGGTGGACTTCCGGACAAATTATGCGAAGGATGTGGCGGAGACGATCCGTGATGGCTACGGCTCAAACGTGGGCGTGTTCAATACCGTCATTCCTCATTCCGTGAGGGCTTCGGAGCCCAGTGCAGAGGGCGTGAGCATCTATAAGCACTGTCCGAACGGTAAGGCGGCAGAGGCGTTTACGGAACTTACGAAGGAGGTGCTTGGCTGATGGCAGAGAAGAAAAGACCGGGAAAGAAGATACCGATCGCAAGCGTGGATGAGATCCTCGGAGTCGTGGGAGAGGAAACGGCGTTGGAGCTTCCGATCGCTGAGATCAAGCCATTTAAGGATCATCCCTTTAAGGTCATTGATGATGACAAGATGAATGAGCTGGTAAACAGCATCAAGCTGAACGGCGTTTTGACACCTGTGATCGTGAGGCCTGCGGGCAAAGGCTACGAGATGATCTCCGGACACAGAAGGATGCATGCGGCGGAACGGGCAGGGCTGACATCGGTTCCTGCGATCATCAGGGAAATGGATGATGATACCGCAACCGTGGTCATGGTCGAGGCGAATGCTCAGAGGGAAGAGGTGCTTCCGAGTGAGAAGGCTTTTTCCTACAAGATGAAATATGAGGCGTTAAAACACAGTGCAGGTCGCCCTGAGAATAATTCGCCCCAAGTCGGTACGAATTATCGGGCGGATGAAGAACTGGCCAGAATGGTGGGGGAAAGCAAGAATCAGGTCTATCGCTTTATGAGGCTTACGGATCTGATCACACCGCTACTGGATCTTGTGGATGCTAAGAAGATGCCGCTTGCCACGGCAGTAGAGGTTTCCTATCTCGATAAGCAGACGCAGGAATACCTTGCTGAATTCATCGGAGATAACGGCATGGTGAAATCTTATCAAATCGCTGCCGTGAGAAAGTATCTGGATGAATACAAGAGTATTGGAAAAACAAAACTGGCAGATGTTCTGATGGACGGCTTCAACGCGAAGACGATGCCGAAATCCATCACAATACCGGAGCCGAAGCTGAAGAAGTATTTTTCATCCAATTACACCATCAAGGATATGGAGAAGATCATATGCCGGTTGTTGGATGACTGGAAGGCAAAGTCGGATGCGCTGATGCAGAAACGAGCAGGGGAAGCAAAGGAGGAAGGCGACGGGGCTGAGTAAGCCCCGCCCTTCGGAACAGGAGGTCAATATGAAGATGAAAGAATACAGGAACATGACCGTGACAGAAATGTCAGGCTACCGCTATAAACCCACTCCGGCGATCAGATTGTCCGGTCAGTGGCTGAGGTCGATAGGCTTTGATATCGGGGACAAGATCCTTGTCAAATGTGAAAATGGAAAGCTGATCATCACTCCGGATGAAACCGGTATGAATCTGGCTGAGGAAGAGAAGGCTTTTATGGCAAGAGAGACGAAGAAGCTGCACGAACGGTTCCTTCAGGAGCATCAGATGTGTGTTGCGGAGGCAGCAGGCGGCTGATAGTGTCAAGTGACCTATGAAAAAACAGAGATAAAGAAAAAGGCTCTGACGAACCTTGAAAACTGTAGATAGATTAAGATTTCCAAAGGGTAATCAAGGCGGAAGACACAGAGTGTCTTCCACCGGGGCATAAGGATCTTTCCGAGAACCTTATGTCAAGAGACTTTCGCGGCATATCCTCGTGGCGAAGCCACTCCGGTATTCCACGGTTCTCTTGACAATGGTTCCGCTCTGGATCAGGCGACGCTTTCCTGTTGCATCTTGAGGATCGTTTGTTGCCCGAGATATATCATCAACTGCCATTTGCCCGGCATGTTACCGCCGTTTTTGATAATGTCATCAACAACTGGCGGTCTGTTATGAAGGGCCTGATGTGGTCGCAGGAAGTTGTAATAAGCGACCCATAGAGACAGATCATAGTTGGCGCCGTCATAGTTGTCGAAGCCGTTCGTTGACCGGTACGAAGCTTTGTATGTACGGTTTAGCCTTTCGATCAATTGTTTGTAAGGACGGAATTCTGTAGAGACGGCGTCGTCATTTGTGAGGCCCAAAACCTGTGTGATTTCAAAGTTGAAGGCTTTTCCGTATTCAAGGAAGAATTGCTGCGCGGCAAGGATATAAGCACTGTAGCCGTCAGCAATAAAGTGAAACTTTTGGGGAAGCTTTTCGAGATGCTGGAATGCCATTCGCATAGCCATGATACATGGGCCGACGCCGCGGTTGTCGGACACCTGATAGCCGATCACGGCGCGCGATACCGCATCGATGATAAGCCAGACAAAACCTTTGATACCGCGGACTTTGATGTAGGTTTCATCGCCAACGAAAACTCGCCCCTTCTTGTAAGGATATTTATCAACAAACGGTTTTATACAGATGGCGGCAGTCTTGCAATAATTCGCAACCATCTGGTGCGATATGGAGATGTTGTGGATGTCCTTCATAGCTTGGGCAGTCTTGCGAAGAGATAAACCGAGATTAACATGATATGTCAGGCAAAGGGACATGATGTAAGCATTGTTTTTACTGAACTTCAGAGAGGATGCGTTTTTAGGCAGAGTGGTGATGTCCATCTTAAAGAAATCGATCGTGAACTCACGGTAGATGTAATGGAGTTTGTACTTGTTCTTACCATAGTCCTCTGCAAGATCCTCTTTATCAACCTTCTTAAGGTTGCGAAGATAATAAGGGCATTTAGGGTTGATACATTTATGCACGATAAAGTGTTTGCGATCCTTCTTGGGAACCAAGGTGTTCATGCAATGAGGACAACGAAGTTGAAGTGAGGAATAACGATTCTCACGAGGCGAGAACGTGGTCTGGCAGACCTTGCACATGATCTGACCTTCGGAGCCGTTGTTCTTGTAGAGATAGATTTTGGGAGCATTACATCGAGGACATTTGCAGTTGTCATCTATGTCGCATTCGGATCGTCTTTTGATAGGTTTGATAGGCTTGTATTTATCTTTGTAGCGCCAGGCATAATAAGCCATGAGGTCGTGATAATCCCAGGGTTCGACACTAAGGATCAACGGGAGTTCATCAATCTTAAATTTTTGATATTTAGGCGAATGGGAATCGTCATAAGCCCACTGTTTAAGCGGGATGTATCTACAGATAAAGTTTATCAGCCAACAATTTTGCTGATAGAGATATTGAATGATCTGAAGTAAATAAAGTATAATGTCCATGAGCATTTACCGCCTTTCTGGAGATGTGGTTTTGGTCGACGACATTATACCAAAAAGGGAGGTCAATGCTCATTTTCTATTTAATCTCCCGAAAATAAAGGTTCAGAAATAAAAAAGGAGTGTCCAATTGGACACTACCAGGCGGCTATGGGAGGTGATGCTTATGGAGAGATCTTTTGCAGAGCTGAATCCAACGGAAAGGGCGGCGATTCTGCAGGGGGATTACGATACCACGCTGGATGAGCTGGCAGAGAAATATCATTATTCCACAAGACACGTGGCACGGTACTTAAGACTCAGTAAGCTGATCCGTCCGCTCAGGGAAATGCTGGATGAGGAAAGGCTGGCATTTATGTCGGCGGTGTATGTCTCTTTTCTCTCCGAAGAAGAGCAGGAACTGGTCTACGAGGTTATCGAAGCGATGGGCACAAGGCTTAAACCGCAGATGGCAAAACGGCTGCGGGATCAGGGCGGAAAACTGACCGAGGAAGTGGTGGAGCAGGTGATCAGATCCATGATCGTAAAGAGATCGACAAATGAAGGGATACAGGTGAGACTGTCCGAAGAGATCCGGGAGAAATATTTCGAGGGGATGAGCGCTGTGCAGATCGCCGATATCGTGGAGAAGGCGGTGGTCGCCTGGTTCTCCGGAAAGGACGGTGCGGATGTTTAGCGCAGAGGAATTGAAATCATTAGATCGTAGTTATTTCGAGGTTTTGCTGGCGGACGAGGTGGATATTACCTTGATTTCCAAGAATACACGGCATATTTGGCTGATCCATAATGCCGGATATCCTTATGAGGGTTCATCAGTAATCTTTCATGCGCATTCACCGGCTTTGCCGTATCACCAGCATGGTAGGGCAAACACGTTGAGACAGGCGGTGAGAGGCATCAAACGGCATGATAAGTGGCAGTTGAACGGGCGGAAGTGGTAACAGCAATAAAGTGTAGCGCTGGGGCATTTGATCTTGATGATCAGGTGCCCCTGATTTTGGTGATTATCAGACCTGAAAATCGGTAAATCCGGATTAAAAACGATTGATAAATGGCGGTCGTCCGCTTATAATAATCTGTAGGGTGTTGTTTTTTGAATGCAGGAGAAAACCTATGGAATATCTTACAGTCAGAGAAGTGGCAGCAAAATGGAATCTGTCGGAGAGACGGCTTCAAACTATGTGCAATGAGGGCCTGATTTCCGGGGTGAAAAGATTTGGGAAATCTTGGGCAATTCCATCTGATGCAAAGAAACCGGAGGACAAGAGAGTCAAGTCCGGGAAGTATATAAAGCTTAAAGAGCAAGGAGCTGATAAGACATGATCGTTTATATGAATATGGAACAGAACGAGAGAAAATATCCTGTAGAAAAGGCGAAGGGGAATGCGGTGAAGTATGATCAGCTATAAGAACCTGTTTTTGACAAATTATACAGAGCAAACCTTTCTCGACAGGATCCGCGAGAATCTGAGAACATGTAATGAGTTTATGTTTTCGGTCAGTTTTATTAAGAAGGCTGGTTTAGTGCTGCTTATAAAGGATATAGAGGCAGCGTTGTCTCGCGGGGCGAAGGGGAAGCTTATTACATCAACATATCAGAATTTTACTGATATAGAGTCCTTACAATCGTTTTTGAGGCTGATGGAGCTTTATCATACTTTCGATTGTCATCTGGACTTTGAAAGCTTCCATGATGATGGATATATGACTATTGGGTACCATTCGAAGGGCTATTATTTTGCATTTGAAGAGTATTCTGAACTTATCATTGGATCTTCAAACATAACAAGATATGCGCTACTGAAAAATGTTGAATGGGATCTTGTTGTAAGTGATACGAATGATAATCCTGTATTCGGTCATATGCTGTCCGAATTTGATGATAAGTGGAGCAATACGTTTGCTCTTGATAAGGATATAATCTCACAGTATGTAAACAAGCTTAATTATGCCATCGAGAGATGGGATATGGACTATGAGACTGCATCAGAAAGCATAAAGCCAAATTATATGCAGCGAAGAGCTCTGAAGGAGCTTAATCGCTATCGAGTCATGGGAATGCGAAGAGCGCTCATTGTGGCCGCGGCGGGCTCCGGAAAAACGTTTTTAGCTGCTTTTGATGCAAGAAATTTCAATCCCAAACGATTGCTGTACATAGTTCATGAGGGATCTATTCTGCAAAAATCATTGGAAACATTTCAGGCAGTATTTGGAAATTCGGTTACTTATGGAATCTACAATAAGGATCATGCTGATCTTGATGCAGATTTCATATTTGCGGGAAATATAAAGTTGAGCCAATCACTGGAACTGTTTCACGAAGACGAGTTCGATTATATAGCACTTGATGAATGTCACCACGCCACTGCAGATTCCTACAGAAAGATCATTAATTTTTTTAAGCCGGAGTTTCTGGTAGGGTTGACCGCTACACCCGAGCGCATGGATAATGAAGACGTCTTCGAATTGTTTGATGCAAATGTTCCTTATGAGCTCAGATTACGAGATGCGATCATAAATGAACTTGTTGTACCTTTCCACTACTATGGGATCAGAGACAGCCTTATTGATTATGGGTTAACAAAGAACCAGGAGCGAAAAATGATCTCACAACTTGCATCTGTGGAACATTGTGCATTTATTAGGGACAAGATAGAGGAACATAGAACAAATGGAAAGTTAAAGGCTCTTGCTTTTTGCAGGAATATTACCCACGCACGGATGATGGCGGAAGAACTGGGAGAATACTACCATACGGCGTATCTTACAGGCAAAAACACTGTTGGCGAAAGAATACGAGCATACAACGACCTTCAGGATGATGGAAAAGAATTAGAGATTCTCTGCACTGTTGATATTCTGAATGAGGGAGTAGATATTCCTGGTTGTAATATGGTTTTATTTCTCAGGCCGACCGAAAGCTCCACTGTATTCATACAGCAGTTGGGACGCGGGCTCCGTAAATATAATGATAAACCCTTTGTCACGGTTTTGGATTTTATAGGCAATAGTTATAAGAGAAGTGTACAGATAGCATTTGCTATGGGGAGCCTTTCTGAAAATTTTGTTATGGAAAAGCGCCTCATGCAGTCACTTGTGAAGGATAACTTTTCTGCATTGGGGCTCGGAAAGTATGGAGTGGACATCCAATTTGATAAGGAAAGCCAACAGGAAATCATAGAATACATCGACCAGGAGAATTTCAACAGCCTCTCTTATCTGAAACAGGATTATTTCAATTTCAAGAAATATGTGAATTCAGAGTATCCGCCGAGGCATATGGACTTCCTCAATAATGATTGTGCTCCAGATCTGATGAGGTTCCTTCAGATAAAGATTGGTGGAAGAAAGACCGGATGCTATTATGCATTTCTTCAGGGCATAGAAGAGGAAAATCTACCAGTTTTTTCGGATGATCAGATTAATTTTATCAAGTACACATCCTCGCTTTTGCCATTGGTCAGGCTGCATGAATATATTGTTATACGCACGTTGCTTTTGGAATCCGTACCCGAAGAAAAGATTAGGAATGTTCTCTTTGAAGAAATTCCTAATTGCACAGGTGATGAAGTGGATCATACGATCCGGTTTATGATAAAAAAGGGAGCAATAAACTCAGAATCTGAACCGTTGTCATTAAATGTAACAATTGATGAGCAGTTCACAGAATATATGGAGGATCTTCTTACATATGGGATGACTCAATATGAAAGCAATTATAAGAATGCCGAAAAATTTATCCTGTGGCACAACTATCGCATGGATCAGGTTCAGTTGAAGTTGCTTAAGGATCCGGACCACAACCAGAAGGGAACATACTTCTACGGTGATGAGGCTATTGTGTTTGCTTCATTAAAGAAAGATGCGTCCATAGAGGAAAGACTTGCTTATAAGGATAAGTTTTTGACACCGAACACATTCCAGTGGGAGTGCGAGAACAACATTTCTGATCGTGATCTTCAGGCACTAAGATTATGCAAGTATGTTCATTTATTTATCAGGAAGGTAGATGAAGAACATGGGGTACGTCTGCCGTTTATATATGTCGGTGAGGGGAGATTCTCAAATGAGAGAAAGCAGGAAAAGAGAGATTCTGCTACCGGCAAAGAGAATGTAACTTATTTGTATGATATTCCGATGCAAGAGGAATTGCCGGATTACCTGCAATATGATTTTGGAGTAGCGATATGATGAAAACGATCAAAGTAGTTGCTGCGGTGATAAGAAACGAAGATAAGATTTTTGCGACAGCAAGAGGGTATGGAGACTATAAGGGCTGGTGGGAATTCCCGGGTGGTAAGATTGAGAACGGAGAAACTCCAAAGCAGGCTCTGATACGAGAGATCAGAGAGGAATTGACAGTAGAAATCGCTGTGGGAGAGTTGATTAGAACTGTGGAATATGATTATCCGAGCTTTCATTTATCCATGGATTGCTTTTGGGCTGAGATTATTTCAGGTCATATTGAGTTGAAAGAGGCCGAGGCGGCACGCTGGCTAAGAAAAGAAGAACTCTTGGATGTTAAGTGGCTTCCGGCAGACTTGGAACTTATCGAAATGATAGAGGAGGCGTCATGAGCAGATTAAAAGAACTACGGAAATATGTGGATGCAGAATTGAATAAGATGGAGGATGCAGACAAGCGTGCCAGTGCCATTGCACACCTGTATGGGGTATCATTAGCAGCGACGATGATCGCAAAGAAGCGTGGTCTTGATCCGGAGATTGCATCCATGGCTGCGATGCTCCATGATCTGCATGCCTATAAAACCGGTTCCTATGAGGAACACGCACATAAGGGTGCTGATCTTGCCAGAGAGATTCTGGAAGAACTGAAGATTACGGATGCGGCAGAAAAGGATATGATCTGTTCGGCAATCTACCATCATGATGATAAGTTCGTGACGGATAGTCCGATGGATGAGGTTTTGAAAGATGCGGATGTAATTGACCATTGCTTGAAGGACTCATCCAAGCCAGTGAAGGAAAAGGAGCAGGCACGCTATGATAATCTGTGTGCCGAGTTTGGGATGAATTAAGACAATGAACGAAACACTTGATTATTATGACAAAAATGCAGAGACCTTTGCCAATGGAACTTCGAATATAGAGTTCTCGGAGATGCAAGATATGTTTCTTACAAAACTTCCGGCGGGCGCAACCATACTTGATTTCGGTTGCGGCAGTGGTAGAGATTCGAAATATTTTCTGCAAAAGGGATATAAGATAACTGCACTGGATGGCTCTGCGGAGTTATGCAGGATAGCTGAAGAGAAGACAGGAATATCAGTTGTGCAGATGGATTTCAACGACTTTGATGAGCAGGATGTGTATGACGGGATTTGGGCGTGTTCGTCTATTTTGCATTTGCCGAAGCAGGAGTTGAGAAATGTTTTGATCCATATGGAGAAGGCGCTCCATCATAATGGGATTATTTATACCTCTTTCAAATATGGCGATTTCTCGGGTATGAGAAATGGAAGGTATTTTACTGATTTTACAGAGGATTCTTTCAGACCTTTTATTGCAGAGATAGAGCAGCTTGTGATAGAGCAGCTATGGATCACGAATGATGTGAGACCGGGCAGACAGGATGAGAAATGGCTTAATACCATACTGCGAACGACACGGAGATAAGCTATGGATTTTATATTACCGGAATCAGACGGTTTAAGAATTGAATATTTCGGACATCTCTTTGATAACACAAGTGAGTGCTATAAGATGTTCTGGTTCCAGGTGACCGTGGAGAAGATCCTTGCCGGTCAGACATCTGCCAGCTATGAGGAAATCATAGATGAGATGATCATGGATGCCTGGTATATGGTGGCGGAGTATCATCTTAATCTTGGACCGAGAGATAATCTGGAATTTGCTGTGAACAGGCTGGTGGAGATATCCGGCTTCAAGGCATCAGAGGATAAAGCGGTGCTATTAGAATATATCCGGAACTGTCAGGATCCGGAGGTGCTGCGATATAAGAGAATACTGACCACCAATGTTCCGTATCGTCTGCAGGCACCATTTTTGGATTTGAAGACGGATGACTGGAATGTCGGGAAGAAGCAACTGATCGACCGGATCAACGCTTATTATCGTCTGATCTATAAGTTTGATCAGCTGGACGGGCTTAATACAAGGATTCACTTCGATGAAAAATGGAGCGAATACATCGTCAGGAATCAGGTCATTATAAAGGGATGGCTGAAATACAATTTGGTGGAATATCTTCAGAGAAGGAATCCGAATGTTCCCGGCGTTATCGACAAGCTGTATCCGCCTCAAGAACGGAAGTTAGAGGATATACAGAAGTATTGGAAGCTGATCATGACAGTTCAGCCCGTGGTGGAGATTTACGGAAACGGGGAGCTGACGGAGAAGGATATTTCCATTGATCATTTTGTCCCGTGGTCTTATGTGGCCAATGACGAGATATGGAATCTGCATCCGACCACGAAGAGTATCAATTCTGCGAAGAGCAATCATCTTCCGAGGTGGGATGTGTACTTTGGAAAACTGTCGGAGCTGGAATACCTGTCTTATCGGCTGATGTGGCAGTATGAAGCGATCCATAAGGAGTTTGACAAGGTAAAGAAGAAGCATTTGAATTCCCAGATGGTTGAGGGAAGGCTGTATGCGCCTGATCTTTCCAGAGAGGAATTTGGAAGCAGACTGTCGGAAATAGTACTTCCGGTATATCAGTCGGCGAAATCGGCGGGATTCCGGGAGTGGGAGTATTCGATTTAGTTACTCGATAATAACACAATGGCTATGGAATAGAGCATATTCTAGAGTTTTTCCAACTAATGATAAGCAAGCAGCCCACATTAGCATAAAAGCTTTTGTGGGCTGTTCTGTCTTTTGCTGGTATCACTGTTTTATTTGATGTCTGTCTGCAATGCGATCCCGTTGATAACGCCTCTGTAATATGCTTCGGAAGCAAGAGCGGATTCCACATCACCGCGAGCATTCATGAGCTCATTCAGTTTCTGGTGGTGCTCCTGAGGAAGCAGAGTGCACAACTCGGAAAACAGATCAGTCACCTTCTGGTTTAATTCTCTATAGCCAGAAGAGCTAATGAAAGTTTCCATAGCGGGATCGAAAGCATCCATGATACAGTTTTTAAGCTCTGTATTCATAAGAGTTTACCTCCGATCTTTGATAATTCAAGCTACAAGTTTCAAAGTGCTGTCATTATCAAGATCGTCGGACTCATCGCTGATCCGCTGGTGCTTCTGCAGGTAGAGCTTTCGTATACGAGCGGAATAGTCAACATATTTTATCGGTTCCGCAGTCTTTACTTTTGCAAGAGCGGCACCAGATAAGACCGCCGATGGAGGACCGGTAATATAGTACTGCTTGGTCTTTCTGCCGCGTTCCTTGATCCGCCAAAGGATCCGCAACAGTAAATGTCCAAGATCATGCAGGGCTGTTGCCCGGTCAAAGATAAACTCTGAAAGTCGGTTTGCCATGAGTTCTGCCGCACTCCTGACGGATTGGATCATTTCAGAGAATGCATCCATATAGTCATATGTACGGAGCAGGGCTTCCGATATTCCGGAGAAATCATAAGCCATAGCGGACATCGCGCTTCCTAATGCTTTTGCAGCTGTCTCCGCTGGAAAGATGTATTCGGACAGAGCTGGGGTTAGAGCCTGGAACGCATCGGAAGAGCATACCTTTATCGCATCAGAGATTATGGAGGATTCCATAAGCTTTTCGTGAAGGCTGTCGCTAATGAGGCATAGGCTCTGGGATGCAATATCCGATATAGTCGGTGTGACTGCTGCCTTCAATGCGGGAGTAATCCCCTGAAGGGCGGTTACAGCTGAGTTTTGTACGGCCTCCGCAAGCAGGTTGGATCCTGCAAGTGATCGTTGCATCGCTTCGACCGCAGTTCGCGCGCTTTCAAGAGCGCAGCTTTCCGCAAGAGGTCTTACTGCCTGTGAGAATTGCGATACAGTACCGGCAATAGAAGAGAGTGCAGTTTCATAATACTCACGGGAGGCGATAATGGGCTGAACAATTTCTGATATTCTTGACATGCTGTTGGAAAGGGATTCCGCAGCCTGTCGGAAAGAATCGTTATTCCATACAGACATCATCGCCGCATAACTTTCTGATAAAGATGCGTACTGATCTATGTTTTCGATCACGTCAATATCCGTTTCGGGAATGTCGATCGTTATATCCGTTATATCATTGTGGTCATCCATCGTTTTCACCTCCTTCCTCTTGAACTTTACATAACTTCTATTTTATTATACATATCTACATATAGTACGTCAATAAATTACAATATACTATATGTAGTGGGTTATCAACATTTTATCCACATTGTTATACACATCATGCTGCGCAGTGGAAGAGCTCCAAAAGGTGGATCTCGTAATCCAGATAGTTCCTGGGACCATATTGGAGCCATTTCTTGAAATAATCGAAGATGTTATAGGAGGCATCACCAGAAGTGTTAAAAGCATTCTGGACATCCCACATATCTTCGCAGTTTTTCACGTTGATAAGCGGCGGGGGAGCGATTGCATACTTCGCGAAAAATTTTGCTTCCGCCTCTTCGATCTCGGAGTTGCTGTCATCCGGATTATCATGGTGTCCGAGGTAACAGTGCCCAATCTCGTGAAAGATCGTCATCCGGATCCTTCCTTCATTGCATACGGTTATGTCATTGTAATAGATAACGTACTCATACATCCCGGTGACAGGGTTTTCTTCCACTTGTGAATATCCATCCGGGTCGAAGCTGAGAGCCTCGCGTCTTTTTTCCTGTATGAGCGTCGAATATGCACGAACTATATAATGCAGCCTTTTTGCGACCTCGAAACAGTCTATAGGACAGATGTCGATCTCTGTCTCTTCGTACATCTCAACTATGAGTTCTTTGATCTCTTCACATCGTTCATCCGTAAGTAAACCTCTCATTAACTTTCCTTTCCAGGACTTACTTATTCTCGAACAGAGCGTTGACCAGATCAGCCTTCTGCTTCTGAGTCCATATACCGGCATTTCTTGCAATGGCACGCTGTGTCTGATAATACTCAATCTCAGGATCGCCATCCTCCTGTTCGTGACCGAGTAAAAAGTCAGATGTTGTGTGCAGTACTTTTGCAATATTAGCGATGATCGGGCCCTTCGGTGTCCTGTCTCCCTTGATATAGCGGGACATGGAAACTTCAGTTACTCCAACCTTGTCGGCAAGCTCTCTTTGAGATAGTCCTTGCTGGTTTAGTAAATCAGAGATTCGGTTCCCTAAGATGGTGTTGGTTTTCTCCATTTCTTTTACCTCGTTTCTAATTAAGATTTGCATTCGCTTTCCTTAGCATTTGCAGTGTATGGCTGTTTGTCTATTTTTAAGGGCTCTTTGTCTTATGCTCCCGACTTACCATTTGAATCATGGCGGGAATTCTTGATCTACCGACCCTTTTGGGATCTATATCAGCGCCAACTGTCACTTTATTATTCAAAGCTCAGATGCAATATCTATCGGTTTTACGATATTCAGTTTTATTTTTGATCCATTAATAATGATCTCTGATTTACCAAAAGTATATCAGAACTTACCAAATGTGTCAATAGGGGAAATTTACGGAAAGTTTTGATGATTGAAGAATGCCTATTTATAAGGACGTTACAAACAAAAAAGAATTTTTGGTGAAACAAACGGAAAGGCATGTGTTGACAACTTACCAAATGTTATATATAATTGACTCAAACTAAAACAAACGGAAGGAGGTGCAACAATGAATGTCCGTCTGCTTAAAGCAAAACGTGTGGAGCAGGATCTTCGTCAGAAAGATCTCGCATCTGCTCTCGGCATTACCGAGAAAGCCATGTGTCATAAAGAATGCAGTTCGGAGAATAAATTCAAGGCAGCAGAGATGTTGATCCTCGTGAAGCAGATGAATTTATCCTTCTCAGAGTTTGATGCAATTTTTTTTGACCAAAAACTAACCGAATGTTTAAGAAAATAAAAATTTCTAAAACATATGGTACCAGCAACTGCAAGAAAAAGGAATGAGATCGTCACCTCGACTTGGCGGAAGAGAATGGACGATATGCATTCCAATCACACACAGACAGTATATCACATATGCCTGGGAAAGGAAAGACAATGTTAGACAAAGTTTTTATATGTTCTCCCTACAGGGGAAACACAAAGGTGAATCTCGACAATGCAATCAGATACTGTCGGATGGCGGATGTGTACAGTAAGCTCCCCATTGCGCCTCATGTTTATTTCACAAGGGTATTTCCGGATGAAAATGCCTGGCACGACAGGTACATCGGAATGTATTGGGGCAAGCAGCTGATGGCTGACTGCAAGGAGATCTGGATCTTTTGTAATGAGCTGACTGAGGGAATGATCGAGGAGATCGCAGAAGCAAAGCGGCTCGGGATTGCAATGAAGTTTTTCAATGTGAACAGGGAAGAGATAAACGATGACAACTACCTTATCCACACGGAGATCGGTCCCGCATACAGAAGACTCATTTCACAATACTACGGAGAAAGCTTCTACTTCGCAGAAGGGATGCCGGAATATGCGGGTAAAAACCATGACCAGGGCGAAAGCGAGAAACAGAAGAATGAAGAGGTTTCAGGTAGGAAAGATACATCCGTCAAAACGGTATGCACGGTGAATGCTCAAAACAGAGGCGGTATCACATCTTTGATCAGGAATGTGTTCGGGAGGTGCAGGCTGCAGTGAAAGAACAGATCACATATCATCGATTGGTAGAAATGTTCGGCGCGGAATATAAGATGCCGCCCGAAGAAGATTACGACAAAGGGGATGAGACAGAGTACCGCTGTCCATATAATCCCCAATGTCCGACAGGTGCGAAATGTTTTATAGTGGCGACACCGGAGCCGCTTCATAAGATGGATGTTCTGAATGTGTACTGCCGTCTTCTGGGAAAGAAGATACCTGTTTATGCTGAAGCGGCGGCAGACAGAACAGCAAAGAGATAATAGAATATCGAGTCACTCGTAGAACCACTTGGATGCGTTTTACAGGACTCAATGACATGAAGGCTGTCTTCGTGCGTTGAATTCTGAGAAGCGTATCTGAGTGTTTTTTTTACTGAAAAGGATTGAAAAAAATGTGCAGATCAATGGAGACAATACGAGCGCCCACTGGGTAGGGCAATAACGAACTTTGAAAAACTGTAAAACCGATTGCTGAGATTCGAACACGCGTGAAAGCAGGAGGTGCACATATCAGGTCATGAGAATATCCGACAGGGTATTTCTGCAGACCGGTGTGCTTACCTCTTTGTTGTCATGCGTTTTTTGTATCGCAGCAAGGATGAATGAAGCCTCAGATATGTGCATCTCCGGGATCCAGCGGTCGCTGAGATTAAGGAGAAAAAAATATGCAAAATAATAAATCTGAGGCTGTTGTTGTACAGGACGGCGAAAAGCTGTTCATTGTTGTCGAGACGAACGAGGAAGGGCTGAAGGACTTCCGGGAGTCATCGAAGTATAAGGATCTGAATGCTGAGATCTGCACCATGTGGGTCGAGGGCGAAAAGAAGCCTGCATTCAGGTTCGAGGTTACAGATCCTGAGTGGTACGAGGATTACATGCAGTATCAGTGGAAACATGAGGCTGCATGGAAGATGGAGCAGAGGTGCATCATCTGCGGTGAAAACGGCAAGTCGAAACGCTGCCCGCTCAGGGTTAAGAATCCGGATTATCATGGACAGGAAGGCGTAAAGAAAACAATCGCTGTGCGCTGTGAAGAGTGTCCGATAAACAGACAGTTCAGACCGGTGAAGGGTACCGTGTTCTTTTCATCACTGGAACTTCGTGATTCTGACGGTAATGTGGATCCGTATGAGCCGGAGAGCGGAAGGTATAGTCCAGCGGATGATTATCTGAAGATGCTTAAGGATTTTATCGAGTATGTAAGGACTCATTATCCGAAGTATGCTCATTATTGTGAGCTGTTGGAGATCCTTGGTCAGGAAGTAGAGATGAAGGAAGCTGCGGCAAGGATGAAAAGACCGGACAAGACTCTGTATGGCTGGCTTAAGAGGTTGAGACCGATCTTCGATGAGTTCAGGGATTCGGTAGATTATCTGTAATTCTGCACCAGGTTGGTGCAAAAAATAACGAAAGGCGACTCTGTAACAGGAGCCGCCTTTTTCAACTCAATCTTTTCGATACCACGGTACCTCATATCCATCCGCCCTAAGAAGGATATCCGGCATCCAGTCCGGGGATCTTCCCATCTGTTCGCAGACGGCTTTCAGATCAACACGGGGGTCACATTCGATGATCAGTTCATCATGGACATGACCGACGATAAAGCAGTGCCGGAGGGTCTTCATCGCATTGCAGAGGATATCGCGGGATATTGCCTGCACGATATTTTCAACGAATTTCGGACCGTAGGATTCTATGCGTTCCCATTTCTTTGTGGCTCCGATACCTTCATAGGTGACGGATTCGCCGCCGAACTGGTTCTCTCCGATACGGGGCTTCACATAGCTGAGCATCCTGCCGGAGGGGAGCTTGATAAAGAGCATCCCGCTTTTGTATCCGAAGCGGATACCACGAACTTCTGTCGGGAGGTGTTCTGATACTGTCATTTTTACGGCACGGTCAACATCCCACCAGAACTGTGTGATATTCGGGTTGGAGTCGCGCCAGGCAGTTACAAGTGGCTGCAGTTCTTCTTCAGACAATCCCATCTCTATAGCGCCCATGGATTTCAGGGCTCCGACAGATCCGCCATAGCCCAAGGCCAGTTCACTGATCTTGCCCTTCTGCCTGAGGTGAGCGTTCACGCCGTGCTTTTCCACGGGAACGCCGAACATCTGACTTGCTCTGGCGCAATAGATGTCCTTCCCTTCGGCGAATACTTTTGTACGCCAGGTCTCCCCGGCGATATGTGCGAGCACTCTGGCTTCGATGGCGGAGAAGTCAGATACGATAAACTTATAGCCGGGGCGTGCGATGAAAGCGGTACGGATGAGCTGCGAGAGCGTATCCGGTATATCATCATAAAGCAGATCGAGGGTATCATAGTCACCGGTACGGACAAGTTCACGGGCATCCGCAAGATCAGACATATGATTCTGCGGAAGGTTTTGCAGCTGTATGAGTCTCCCTGCCCATCTGCCGGAACGGTTGGCTCCGTAGAACTGGAACATGCCGTGCGCCCTGCCGTCATTACATACTGCATTCTGCATGGCCTGGTATTTTTTGACAGAGGATTTTGCAAGCTGCAGGCGTAACCGGAGGGCTTCTGTGATGTTACTGTTAGCGCTACTGTCAGGATTCCTTACGAAGCCTGCGACTTCTTTTTTACCGAGGGATTCCAGCTCAACGCCGTTGTCAGAGAGCCAATGTTTCATCTGAGCTACGCTGTTGGGATTATCGAGATTTGTGATATCCTGCATGGCAGCAGTCAGTTTCTTACGGGAGCGTTCATCAATGGCTATGGCATTTTCTACCACCACCATATCCAGCATGATGCCGCGGTCATTGATCTCCTGATCGAGGTGGTATTCATCCCATACAAAATCCGGGACAGGATACTTTGTCAGGCGTTTTTTGATCGATAATTCTACTTCAACATCTCTTTTGTTATATGCCTTGAAGGTCTCCCATTTTTCAGGGGCATGATACGGATAGTTGCGGGTTCTGCCGTCGTTTGCTTTGGTAGGCCTGCAGGGACAGCAGAAGTATTTGATCAGGTCTTTGCCTTCCTTCATTTTCTGCTCCTGAAGCTTAAGGACAGCACCGACTCCTTCGAGGGAGAGGGGCAGTCCCATATAGGCAGACCAGATCATGGTGCATTTCCATGAGGCAGGATCAAGATATCTTCCTGCCGGATCCTCAGGAATGCTGTAGCCGGTAAAGTATTCGAAATGGTGCTTTCGAAGCCAGTTGGATAAGCAGACTCTCTCGAAGGAAGCATTGAAGGCCCATTTTGTTATTGTTTCATCAGATAGCGCTGCGAGGATCTCCGCAGGGATTTCATCACCGGCGGTGAGGTCATAGACCTGTACCGGACCGTTATCCACGGAGACTCCGAAGAGCAGTATCTCAAAATTCTCAGACTCAGCGTACTTGTAGGCACCGCATTTCTGGATGTCAATGTCGCTGTAGGTCTCTAAGTCGATTGACATTTCTTTCATCTGATTTTCTCCTTTGGAAAAAAAGTGGGCGGCAGCAGGAGTGCCACCGCCCGTGTAAGGTATAGTGTTGCTTATCAATCGAGGAAATCATCCTCATCGTCAGCGGATGCGAAGTCATCCTCAGCGCGGCTCTTGCCTCCGAGGGGTTCGCCGTCGCGGATCTTCTGAAGGTTGTTGAGCCCGCAGGCGATGCCGCGATTGCCGTTCTTGTTGAAGGCGTAGAGGTTGACGGATGCCCTGCCGTATACTCCGGAGTAAACTTCGGAGCGTTCCAGGATCGTGTTCCTGTCTGCATCTACGATGCCGGGTGCCGTGCTGCTGGTCGCATTGATGAAGTAGCTGTTCTTATAGGCTTCATCGTCCGGTCTCTCTGCATCACCGTCACGGAGAGGTGTCTTAAGGGATACAAGGGGAGGAACGGATTTGCCGCTCCCCTTCAGCTTGCTTTCGCCTTCCTCGTAGGCCGCCTGGATCGCTACCTTCAGCTTGGCGATGGTAGCGGTATCCGACTTCGGGATGATGAGGCTGACGCTGTACTTAGGAGCGCCGCCGTTGATGCTCTTCGGATCCCAGACGTTGGCGTAGCTCCATCTTGTGTTTACGCCTGTGATCACCTTGGTTGTGTTTACTACGTTCTTTGCCATGATTTTTTCCTCCTTATTCTTCACTGAAATCATCTTTGGCTGTGTTCATTGCCGGTCTTTTATCTGATTCCGGCACAAGTGTCGGTTTGCCCTGGGGCTTTGTGATGTAGCCGTCCAGGAGTTCACTGAATCTCTTTTTCCCGAGAAGGGATGTCATTGCTGTGATTCCAAGCAGCTTCTTTTCGTAAGGATCAAAGCCTGCATCGGTCACGACTGCCGCAACAGCGTTTTCGTCGGTGAATCTGCGGTTTGATTTGCCCTCGACTACTTTGAAGCCGGGATATTCGGTGCCTGAGAGTGCCTGCTGAAGTGCGTATTCCCTTAGGTCACCGGCCCATGAGACCAGATCGTCAAGCTGCGGTAGTATGGCTGCTATTTCTGCATCATCCAGCGTGGGCGGAAGCTCGAAATTGTATCTTGCGAGTTCCATATTCTGTTCTGCACGTTTGCGGCAGGTTGCCTTTACTTTGCAGAACTGGCAATGGTCTCCGGCGTGAAAATCGCCTTCGCCGTTGTATGCCAGAGCGGCTGTGGGTTTTAATACTTCCTCTGCCCATTTCATCAGGTCGTCCCTGCTGAGCTCAAAGGTGCTGATGTTGTCTCTCCGGGGCTGGAAGATCGTCAGCTTTACGGTACGGATGCTGTAGAGATATTCGTAGGTGTCCAGAGCGCCTAAGGCGTAGCACATCATCTGCGGGTTTTCTTCGGCATCCACCAGGACTCCGAGTCCGTATTTGAAATCTATGATGTGAAGTACGTCATCGGCGATGATCACACAGTCTCCGGTTCCGAAGCCTTCCGGTACCCACTTGGAGAAGTCCAGTTTTTCCTCTATGAGGATCAGCGGATCCCGGCAGAGCTTCTTTGCTTCCTCCACCTGCTCCATGACGAAGGCGACGTACTGGTCTGTACTGTCTTCCATTTCCTTGTCGAAGTAGGTGAGGTTCTCTGTAGGATCGTTTGGATCTCTCCCTAAGAGCTTTTCTACCTTGTATTCACAGAGGGCGTGTGCGTCGGTGCCCTGCTGGGCGTAGGGGCTGCCGCTGTCGTTGATCCCGGCACAGAGCTTTGCGCTGGGCGGACAGGCGAGCCACCTGTGACTTGCGGAGGCGGACAGGTATGCGTGCTTAGGCACTTCCGAGTCCTTCCACTTCTTTTACGAGTTCGGCATAGTCTTTTGCGTCCACATCGGTAAGGCTGCCTCCGTTGCCGTACTTCTGAACGATCGCTTTGACATCCGCCTTGAAGCGGCCATCTTCCTCATTAGCCTTTTTTGATAGGATCCCTCTGACTGCTTCCTTGGTGTAGGAAGGCTGTGCGGGTTCTTCTTTCGGAGCGGCCTCTGTTTTCTTCGGCTTCTTTTCCGGCTTTGCGGGGGCTTCGGTTTCCGTATTGGAATAGAAGTCTCTTAGGGCTCTGCCGGTCTCGGCCAGAGTTTCGCCGCAGCTGATCAGGCTGTCGATCATTGCGGACAGTTCACTCATTTTGCTCATCTTGGCTTTCTCCTTCCATTTCTTTTTTCAGTTTGCCTGCGAGCCGCTTTGCCACGACGCTGATGGCGATGAGGGTATCGATGAGATCCTCATCCTCAGCCGTGAGGCAGGCGGTTCTTTCAGTGGATTCTTTCTGCATCTGCAGCACCTCTCTTTCCGGATGGCTTTCCTGCCTTCCTAATGCTCATAGGAGATTCGGGGCAGGATTTTCTGAGTTGTTTTGAAACTTTTTTTGAAATGTGTTTGGGGAGTTTTTGCGCTTATAGAAAGGAAGCGATGCTGACGGTCGGATTTTTTCTTAATTCATGTCAGAAAAATGCGGGTCAAATCTCCTATGAGCAGTAGGAGGCGGATGGTCTGCCTTACTACTTTTCATAAGGAGGAAGATGTATGCGTTTAGTGTTGCAGACGGCGGATGCTGCCGGGGTGCAGACGAACTGTGTCTATCCGAACAGGGTGGAAGTCACGTCAGCTCAGGAATTGCAGGAAGCCGTCAAGATGGATCATGTGTGCGGTGAGTACAAGGATGATTACCGCAGCATTGCGAATTTCATCCGGACGAATGTGGTGGTCATGGATTGTGACAATGATCATTCGGATGAGCCGGAGGACTGGATCACGCCGGAGAAGCTGGATGAGATGTGTGGGGATCTTTCCTATGCGATCGCTTTTTCCAGGCATCATATGAAGGACAAGCACGGCGGCGATGCGAGACCGAGATTCCATGTGTATTTCGAGACCGGGGAGATCACGGATGCGGATGAGTACAAGGCTCTGAAGGTCGGGATCCATAAGAGGTGGGATTTCTTCGACGGGAATGCGCTGGATGCCGCGAGGTTCATCTATGGCGCGGATACCGGGATGGAGCCTGTGTGGCATGAGGGCTGGATGACGGTGGATGAAGAGGTGGAGCCGGTTTATGAGGAAGGTGCTTCCGGCAGCGGCAGTTCTGGTCCGATCCTGGAGGGGAGCCGCAACAATACCATGAGCCGGTTTGCGATCAGGGTACTGAAGAGGTACGGCGATACGGACAAGGCGAAGGAAGCTTTTTATGAACATGCGGAGAAATGTGATCCGCCTCTGCCGGACAGGGAGCTGAAGACGATCTGGAACAGCGCGGAGAAGTTCTATAACAAGGTGGTCGTGAAGCAGCCGGATTATGTGCCGCCGGATAAGTATAACGAAGAGTTCGGCGGGTACTTAAAGCCCGATGAATACACGGATATGGATGAAGCGAAGGTTCTGGTCCGGGAGTACGGGGAAGAGCTGAAGTATAATCCCGCGACTGGTTTTATCCGTTATGACGGGCGGTGCTGGATCGAAGATGAGCAGCTGGCGCTTGGTGCTGTGGAAGAGTTCATGGATCTGCAGATCAAGGATGCGAAGGATGAGGTCGCTTCCGTGGAGCAGGCGCTCATTCAGGCAGGGATCCCGAAGGAGATCGTGGCAGCAGGCGAAAAGGAAATCGCAAAGGTCATTACCCAGAATACGAAGCCGCTGTATTTCATGCTGGTGGGTGCGAACAATTACCGGAAGTTCGTGCTCAGGAGACGGGATTACAAGTATCTGATGGCGACGGCGAATACGGCGAAGCCGATGGTGGGCGTGAATATCTCCGAACTGGATAAGGATGAGAATCTGTTGAACACGCCGGTCGCGACTTTTGATCTGAAGCAGGGGCTGACCGGTGCAAGAGATCATGATCCGCATGACCTGATCACCAAGGTGACAAGCTGTGCCCCGGATGATAAGGGGAAGGAGCTGTGGGATGAGTGTCTGAAGCTGTTTTTCTGTAATGATCAGGAACTGATCGATTATGTGCAGATGGTGGTCGGTATGGCTGCGATCGGGAAGGTCTATCAGGAGCATATGATCATTGCTTACGGCGGCGGTGCCAATGGTAAGTCTACCTTCTGGAATACAATCTTCAGGGTGATGGGGACTTATGCCGGGAAGCTTTCGGCGGAATCGCTGACCATGAAATGCAAGAGGAACATCATGCCGGAGCTGGCAGAACTGAAAGGCCGCAGGCTGGTCATTTCTTCGGAGATGCAGGAAGGCATGAGGCTGAACACTTCTGTTGTAAAGCAGCTCTGTTCTACGGATGAGATCCAGGCGGAGAAGAAGTACAAGGCACCGTTCCATTTTGTGCCGTCACATACGCTGGTGCTTTATACGAATCATCTGCCGAAGGTGGGAGCCAATGATGACGGTATCTGGCGGAGGCTGGTGGTCATTCCCTTCAATGCGAAGATCGAGGGTGATAACGACATCAAGAATTATGCGGATTATCTCTATGACCATGCTGGCGGTTATGTCATGAAGTGGATCATCGAGGGTGCCGGTAAGGCGATCGCCGCTGATTTCAAAACGCCGCTTCCGAAGGTGGTACAGGAAGCCATCAATAAATACCGCGAGGATAACAACTGGATGGGGCAGTTCCTTAATGACTGCTGTGATCTGGGCGGCGATAAGTCGGAGAAGTCCGGGAAGCTGTATCAGGCGTACCGTTCTTATTGCGCGAGCAATGCGGAATATGCCAGGAGCACGTCGGATTTTTATGCGGCGCTGGAAAATGCGGGTTTTGTGAGGAAACGTACCAAGGACGGGTCTATCGTGTACGGACTTGTCTTAAAGGATGGTTCGGACTTCCTGTAAAGTATTGATCTTAAGCCAAAGTGCAGGTCGGTGTACCTCATATAGTAAAGTTCCATAGGCGTAAAAAAATCTGCTCTATATAAAGTTACATTTTGAGGTTCACCGACTTACACCAGCGGCTTTTCGGAGGTCGGAAATGAGAGAAAAAGAGGTAGAGCGGAAGCTGGTCGCAGCGGTTAAAAAGCGTGGCGGGATATGTCCGAAGTGGGTGTCCCCCGGATTTGACGGGGTGCCCGACCGTCTGGTCTTACTGCCGGGCAGGCATTTCGGGATGGTGGAGGTCAAGGCTCCGGGCGAAAAGCCGAGGCCGCTGCAGGTATCAAGGCACAGGCTGTTTGAGAAACTGGGCTTTTGTGTGTATGTGCTGGATGCCGTGGATGCGATACCGGCTCTGCTGGATGAGATAGAAGGGAGTTAGGCAGATATGGAACTTTTGAAAAGAGAGGATCTTCATGGATATCAGGTTTACAGCGTGGATTTCATAAAAAAGAATCCGATCGCGGCGCTTTTATTATCGTGCGGACTCGGAAAGACCGTAACGACGCTGACTGCGATAGGTGACTTGATGTATGACGATTTTGAAGTGATGAAGGTGCTGGTGGTGTGTCCGTTGAGGGTCGGCAGCGTATGGAAGCAGGAAGTGGAGCATTGGGAGCATCTGCATAACCTGAAGATCAGCGTGGCGATCGGTACGGCGGCTGAAAGGATAGCGGCATTGAATGCGGAAGCGGATATTTATGTGATCAACCGTGAAAACCTGCAGTGGCTTATCGACAAGAGCGGAACATATTTTGAATACGACATGGTGGTGCTGGATGAGCTTTCATCCTTTAAGAACTGGCAGTCAAAGAGGTTCAAGGCGTTCATGAAGGTGCGTCCGAGGATAAAGAGAGTGGTGGGACTGACCGGTACGCCTACCAGCAACGGGCTGATGGATCTTTTTGCGGAATACAAATGCCTGGATATGGGAAAGAGGCTTGGACGGCTGATCGGACAGTACCGGACGAATTTCTTCACGCCGGGAGCCACAAACGGACAGATCGTTTACAGCTATGACCTGAGGCCGGGAGCGAAGGAAGAGATATTTGACAGGATCTCCGATATCACGATCTCGATGGAGGCAAAGGATCATCTGAATATGCCTTCGCTGGTGAACTCCAAACATTTTGTGGCTATGAATGAGGATGAAGACTATCTGTACAGGGTCATGGCAGAGCAGCTGGTCATCAATCTCCCGAAGGGTGAGATCACGGCGGCGAATGCGGCTGTTCTTTCCGGGAAGCTGGCTCAGATGGCTAATGGTGCGATCTATCAGGATGACGGCAACATCTGTTACATCCATGACAGGAAGCTGGATGCCCTGGAGGATATCATCGAGGCGGCGAACGGCCAGCCGGTGCTTGTGGCTTATTGGTTCAGGCATGATCTGGACAGGATCACGGCAAGGCTTGATGCGTTGGGATACCACTACGGCAGAATCAATACGGATGCAAATATAGCGGAATGGAACAGAGGCGGTTTTGAAGTTGGGCTTATCCATCCGGCATCCGCAGGTCACGGGTTGAATCTTCAGAGCGGCGGCAATATCCTTGTGTGGTTTGGACTTACCTGGAGCCTTGAGCTGTACCAGCAGACGATAGCCAGATTGTGGAGGCAGGGTCAGACATCCGGGACGGTTTCCAATATCCATATCCTTACGGCAGGAACGATCGATGAGCATATCCTGAATGCGCTGCAGGGGAAGAAAATGACACAGAAGCAGCTGATCGATGCGGTGAAGGCGGAGGTAGGTGCCGATGGCAGGAAATAAGAATCTGGCGGAGGATCCGTATGAACGATTGGCGAATACGATCATATTGCAGGCGGTGACCGATTACAGGGTGACTCTGAAGAAGATAAAAGCAAATCCGAGGAATAAGGACGCGATAGATGAAGCTTTGAGCATCGAGAGATTTTTCCGGTCAGGGTGGTTTGGCGTACTGACAAGTGTGGACGGGGAGTATCTGATAAAGAGGCTTCAGGAAGAAATAAGACAATCATCGGCAATCCGAGGGCGGAATAAAAACAAATCGGAGGTGGATCATGATGAACAGACATCAGCAGGCGGCTAAGAAATATCTGTCGCAGGCTTTCGGGCTGAACCAACGGATAGAGAGCAGATTGAAGCAGATTGATGAATTACACGACCTGGCTACCAAGGCGACGGTCACCTATTCGGATATGCCGAGGAATCCGAACAAAGGACATTCCAAGGTGGAGGATACCGTGATAAAGATCATGAGCCTGGAGGAAGAGATCAAGAAGGACATGGATCAGCTTGTGAACCTGAAGCAGGATATCATCAGAAGGATCCGGGCGGTGGAAGAGCCGGAGCTTCAGACGATACTGGATCTGAGGTACCTTGCCTATATGCGCTGGGAAGAGATAGCGATCGAGCTGGGGTACGGGATCGACAATGTATATCATCTGCACAGGAAGGCGCTGGATGAGATACAGATCCCGAAAACTTTACAGTAGATTACAGTAAATTACAGTTCGCCTATGTGATATTGTTATAATGGCGAAAGGTAAAATGAAAGAGGCTCTGAGGGAGAAATCCTTCGGAGCCTTTGTTATGGGTGGTGATGCAATGCCAATGAAACCGAAACGACCGTGCAGTTATCCGGGCTGTCCGAATCTTACAGATGGACGGTTCTGCCCAGAGCATCAGAAGCAGGTCAACAGTAACTATGAAAAGTATGGCAGGGATAAAGCCACGAAGAAAAGATATGGTCGTGCGTGGAAGAGGATCCGTGACAAGTATGCTGCGGAGCATCCCTTCTGTGAGCTGTGTTTTGACCGTGGAATCATCGTGCCGACAGAAGAGATCCATCATAAGAAACCATTGAGTGAAGGTGGCACTCACGATCGGAGCAATCTGATCGCGCTGTGCAAGTCGTGTCACTCACAGATACACGCTAAGCGTGGCGATTACTGGGGAGGGCGTGGGTGACGCACATACCCCAGGGGGGGAGTCGAAATCTCTACAGACCCGGCTCCTATAGAACGGCGGGTGGGGCTCGCGTGCAAAATCGCGAAATAGAAGACGGGGGTATATAGAACATTACAAAAATCGAAATGTGTCGAAACGTTTGATATCTAACAGAAATTTAGATAAGGCAAAAATAGCGATTTTTGGCACATCTAAAAACGGAGAAAGGCTTGTGAATACTTGAAATTCCAAAATTTAGATGTGGACAATTTGCAGGAAAGTGGTATACTTAACTTGAATTTAGATAGACCATTTTTCTCGAAGGGAGTGACCACACAGTGAGTGATATGAAGCTGAAGAGGATTACGATCCAGAATTTTAAGTCTTTATATGATGTCTCGTTTGAGCCTGGGCGTGTAAATGTATTCATAGGAGCCAATGGTTCAGGCAAGTCTTCCGTTCTGGAAGCGATAGGTGTGCTCAGCGCGGCAATGACCGACAGAGTAAATACAGTCAGCCTTCAGCGGAAGGGCGTTAGACTTAGCACATCCGCACTGTACAAATCCAAGTTCCTGTCAATTGAGAAAGAATCGAAGACGGTTGACTTTTCGGTAGGATGGGAGCTGGCAGGACATGATTACGAATACATGAATCATATGACCGTTCCGGGAGATGACGATTCATGGAAATACTTTGCGGAAAGCGTGACATGTGATGGGACCTCTGTTTATGGAAGAAGCAACAGGAGCAGCGCGCAGTTAAATAACAAGATTGGTTACTTTACGATATCGGAAGCTTTGTCTGCAAATGAGTATGCCACTGCGGCAAAATATATTGGAGATTATGGAATATATCAGCCGGATACTTTGACACTCAGAGGTACGGTTGCAGATCCGGTTCAGACAAATCCGATCGGACTGAATGGAGGACGTCTTGCGGAGGCAATTCAGGATCTTCTTCACGAAGAGGGAGAGGATGCCATGTTTGGCTCGATGTTTATGGAAGATATGCTTGAATTAATCGATTGGGCATCGGATTTCAAAGTAAGTAAGCCGAAAAAGACGATCCTGAATCCGGGTGTACCTACCACACAGGAGATCATTGAGTTCAGAGACAAGTATTTGAAGGATACAGCATCTTTTACAGGATATGATGCCAGCGAGGGTGCTCTGTATGTTCTTTTTATGCTGGCGCTCGCAATGCATGAAAAAGCTCCTAAGATGTTTGCCATAGACAGTTTTGATCATGCAATGAATCCGAGGTTAGCGAGAAAGGTTGCAGAAGTTTTCAGTAGAAAGATTATTGAAGAAAATAAGACAGTATTCATGACTACCCATAATCCGTTAGTGCTTGATGGCTTGGATCTTTCCAACGATGATATTAGGCTGTTTACGACTGACAGGAACAAGCAGGGACATGTGGAAGTACGGCGTGTACAAGTCTCTGAAAAACTGTTGAAGATGAATCAGCCGCTGTCGAGACTTTGGATCAACGGAGTGTTGGGAGGTGTCCCGGAGCTGTTATGAAAAAAGTGATAGGAATCGTTTCGGAGGGACCGACGGATTATCTGGTCCTGAAGGCAGTTATTGATAAGATCACAGGAGAAGAAAACAGGTATCTCTCGCTGCAACCGGAACCGGATATGCTTGGCCGTTATGGAAACGGTTGGAAAGGCGTCTGGAGATGGTGTAAAGAAACGGAATCAATCGGGATGCTTATGCAGGAGGTACAACCGAGCATTGATGCAATCGTGATCCAGATGGATGGCGATGTGGTTCGGAAGGAAAAAGAAGTTCATTGTCTATGTGAGACAACTATTTGTGATGACAAGGGCAAGGTCTTCCCTTTGTATTGTGAGAAAACAGCTGACAAAACATGCCCTGTGGAGATTCCCTGCATGAGCCACGAAAAAGGGATTGATGCAATGATGAGCCATGGGAAGCAGGTATTAGAATCAGAGCTTGAAAATGAGGATATGACTAATATCGCCATTACAATCCCCTGCGATAGTACAGATGCATGGGTTGTGGCGGCGTATGATGAGCTGGATGATGTTGAAATGTTCGCAGACCCCTGGGACAGGATCATAGCGAAGGGAAAGTATTATCACGGAATCCGGGTTAGAGGCAACAAAAAGAGCACAAGTACATATCAGCAATTTTCAGGGAAAGTTGCGGAATGCTGGAATGCGGTTACAGAAAAGTGCAGATCCGCTGAGATACTCGAACAGGAGGTCAGGAGAATCCTGATGTAGGGTTTTACTCGAAGAAATTAAAAACGGAAAATCCGTTGTTAAATTTGAAATCAGGCGCATTATGTGGTCAAATTGAAAATTATCTACGTTAAATCCGTTTTTAAATTTTGGAAGAAGTAAATGGCATAGAAGGTGCTATAGATTTAGATAAGGCAAAAAAAGGCAAAATCGTGGTATCTAAAATCACGATGAAACCCGAAAATAAAGGAAAGTAGAAAATTTAGATAGGTGCTTTTTGAGAAAATGGATCTCTTCGGAGGTCCTTTTTTGATACAGAAATTTGAAGAAGGGAGGGATTCCGATGGCGGGAAGAAAGCCGAAGCCGACAGCTCTGAAGAAGCTGGAGGGAAATCCAGGAAAAAGAAAACTGAATACGAAGGAGCCGATGCCAGAAAAAGGAATGCCCGAATGTCCGAAATGGTTGCTCCCGGAGGCTAAGGAAGAGTGGAAGCGGCTCTGTCAGAAACTTTCGGAGATGGGTGTGCTGACGGAGATCGATATGGCAGCATTTGCGGCTTACTGCCAGAGCTATGCCCGATGGAAAGAAGCTCAGCAGCATATCGATGAAGAGGGATCGACTTTTGAGACCGAGAAAGGATACCAGCAGCAGACTCCATGGGTGGGGATCGCAAATACGAACCAGAAGTTGATGCTGCAGGCGGCATCCGAGTTTGGACTTACGCCTTCAGCCAGATCGAGGATCATGGCAGGGTCAGGACTAAAGAAGGAAGACATCGATGAGATGGAGGAGATCCTGGGAGGATCGGATTAAAAGATGCGACAGGACATGGTGCCGGGGAGAAATGATGAGGACAGAAAGTTTTGAGAGGGGTGATTTCGGATGGCGAAGGAAACAAGGCCGAAGGGTTATCCGAAGCTGAAGAATTATAAGCCGTCGAAGTTTATGCTGGAGACATCCCATTATGATAAGGCAAAGGCAGACCGGGCGGTGAAGTTCATTGAAAACCTGTGCCATACAAAAGGTAAATGGGCTGGGACAAGGTTCTGGCTGTTGCCCTGGCAGGAGCAGCTGATCCGGGATATCTTCGGGATCGTTAAGCCGGATGGTAACAGGCAGTTCAGAACAGCATTTGTGGAAATATGTAAGAAGGTTGGAAAGAGCGAATTAGCTGCGGCAGTCGCTCTTTATCTTTTATATGCGGATAATGAACCTTCTGCGGAAGTATATGGTGCAGCTGCTGACCGGCAGCAGGCTTCCATTGTATTTGATGTAGCAAGGCAGATGGTTGAGATGTCACCGGCACTCTTAAAGAGATCCAAGCTGATGACAGCGACAAAGAGAATAGTGAATTACGGAAACGCCGGATATTATCAGGTGCTCAGTGCAGAGGTCGGGGGTAAGCACGGTTTTTCAGTCAGCGGTTTGGTATTTGACGAAATTCATACCCAGCCGAACAGGCAATTATATGATGTTCTGACAAAGGGTAGTTCCGATGCCCGTCAGAATCCGCTTCATTTTATTATCACAACGGCAGGCACTGACAGACATTCCATTGCGTATGAGCTTCATACAAAGGCTTTGGATATTCTGGAAGGCAGGCGTGTGGATCCGACTTTTTATCCTGTGGTCTACGGACTGAAGGACGATGAGGACTGGGAGGATGAAAAGAACTGGTATAAGGTCAATCCTTCGTTGGGATACACGGTTGATATCGAAAGGTTAAGAGATGCATACCGGGAGGCAAAGCAGAATCCCGCTGATGAGGTGACCTTCAAATGGCTGAGACTGAATATGTGGGTTTCAAGTACGGTTGCATGGATACCGGATGCGATATTCATGAAAGGCGCTGAAGAGATTGATATGGCTGCCTTGGAAGGAAGAGACTGTTATGCAGGACTTGACCTTTCCAGTACGGGGGATATTACAGCCTTGGTACTGATATTTCCGCCAAGAGATACGGATGAGAAGTATATCTTGCTTCCGTTCTTCTGGGTGCCGGAAGAGACAATACCGCAGAGAGTGAAGGCTGCTTCGGTTCCTTATAATGTGTGGGAAAAGCAAGGATATCTCATGGCTACCGAGGGCAACGTGATCCACTATGACTTCATCGAAGAGTTCATAAATGGACTAGCAGAGAAGTATCACATACTTGAAATTGCTGTAGACCGTTGGAACGCTACTCAGATGATCCAGAACCTTGAAGGTGACGGATTTACGATGGTTCCATTCGGACAGGGCTTTGCTTCAATGTCTGGTCCGACTAAGGATTTTTACAGACTTCTTATGGAAGGACAGATCATACACGGCGGTCATCCGGTACTTCGCTGGATGGCAGGGAATGTTGTGATCGATACCGACGCTGCCGGAAATATCAAGGTGACAAAGGCAAAGTCAAAAGAGAAGATTGACGGTATCGTGGCTTCTATCATGGCACTTGACCGGTGCATCCGTAACCAGGCGGAACCGCAGGAAAGTGTTTATGAGAGCCGCGGATTGCTCATTCTGTAGAGGATAAATTGATGCTGATAATTATGTTTATTGGACTGGTTGTTATCTGCGAGGGTATCAATCAGGGAATAGGAGCGTGGGATAATGGGAATACTGAGCGGAATATTTAGAAGCAGGGATAAGCCCACAGACAGTACGGCAGGTAGTTCGTACAGCTTTTTCCTTGGAGGTACTGCTTCCGGAAAATATGTTACAGAACGGTCTGCAATGCAGATGACGGCGGTTTACTGCTGTGTGAGGATTCTTTCAGAAGCGGTGGCAAGCTTACCATTACAGTTTTACAGATATACCGATGATGGCGGTAAAGAGAAGGCGGTGGAACATCCGCTTTATTTTTTGCTCCACGATGAGCCGAATCCGGAGATGACAAGTTTCATATTCCGGGAGACCCTGATGACGCACCTGCTCCTGTGGGGTAACGCATTCGCTCAGATCATCAGGAACGGTAAGGGTGAGGTGGTGGCACTATATCCCCTGATGCCTGATCGGATGAAGGTGGATCGTGATGACAACGGAAAGTTGTATTACGAATACACGGTATATGAATCGGATGATGTAAACGGCAGGAAGGGAACCAATAAGGTCGGCAGGACGGTAAAGCTTCAGCCTTCGGATGTGCTGCATATTCCGGGCTTAGGATTTGATGGTCTGGTTGGATACAGCCCTATTGCGATGGCGAAGAATGCTATCGGGCTTGCGATTGCCACAGAGGAATATGGCAGTAAGTTCTTTGCGAACGGGGCAGCTCCTTCAGGTGTGTTGGAACATCCGGGAACCATTAAAGATCCGAGCAAGGTAAGGGAGAGCTGGCAGGCTACTTTCGGTGGTTCGGGAAATGCTAACAAAATAGCAGTTCTCGAAGAAGGTATGAAGTACACGCCTATCAGCATCAGTCCAGAACAGGCTCAGTTCCTTGAGACAAGGAAGTTCCAGATCGATGAGATTGCGCGTATATTCAGGGTTCCGCCTCATATGATCGGAGACTTGGAGAAGTCGAGCTTCAATAACATTGAGCAGCAGTCGCTGGAATTTGTGAAATATACTTTGGATCCCTGGGTGAGTAGGTGGGAGCAGGCAATGGTTCGTGCGCTGCTTACTACAGAGGAAAAGAAGAAGTATTTCTTTAAGTTCAATGTGGACGGATTGCTCAGGGGTGATTATCAGAGCCGTATGAATGGGTACGCAACTGCAAGACAGAATGGCTGGATGTCTGCAAATGATATCCGGGAGCTTGAAAACCTTGACAGGATACCTGAGGAAGCAGGTGGGGACTTGTACCTCGTAAACGGGAACATGGTTCCTTTGGTTTCAGCGGGCGCGGCGTATTCGGTAAATGGTAATACGGTGGAACAGGATTCTGACGATGGCGGTTCCGAGAGTGCCGGTGCAGAGCCGGGGAATGATGATGCAGGGCAAAAGACAAAGCGTGGTCAGCCCGGCAGAAGCAGAAACGATGTTGTATATGAAAACCGGCAGATTGAATCTGTCTAGGAAGATGGAGGTAGCGGATGAAGAAGTTTTGGAACTGGAAGAGCAGAAAGATCAGAGACCAGGCAGGCGAAGAGGTCGCTGAGAGGGTGCTTTTCCTTAACGGTATGATCGCTGAAGAGAGCTGGTTTGATGATGATGTCACGCCAGAGCTTTTCAGGGAAGAGTTAAATGCCGGAAGCGGAAATATCACGGTCTGGATTAACAGTCCGGGCGGCGACTGTGTGGCAGCGGCTCAGATCTATAACATGCTGATGGACTATAAGGGTGAGGTGACTGTCAAGATCGACGGGCTTGCGGCTTCTGCTGCGAGGGTGATCGCAATGGCCGGTACGAAGGTGCTCATGAGTCCGGTAAGGATGCTGATGCTCCATAATCCCGCGACTATCGCTTTTGGCGATAAGGGTGAAATGCAGAAAGCAATCCATATGTTAGCGGAAGTCAAGGAAAGCATTATGAATGCTTACGAGATCAAGACCGGGCTGAACCGTGCGAAGATTTCAAGCATGATGGATGCCGAGACCTGGATGAATGCGCATAAGGCTGTGGAGCTAGGATTTGCGGATGGCATTCTTGAAAGGGAAGAGGCTGAGGAAGATGTTGAGGCACCTGATGTCTCGGCGATGTATTCCAAGGCGGCTGTGACTAATTCGCTGAGGGATAAGATCGTAGCGAAGTGCAGGATCGTTATTCCTGAAAGCGCGAGTGATGCCGGTGGCGGTTGCACCGGTGCAACAGTAACTGAAAACAAAGTTGATGATGGGCGTTCCGCTGATGAGATCAGGGAGCGCTTAAATTTTATCAAGCGATTCATTTAAGGAGGAATTGACTTATGACTATCAATGAAATGATTCAGAAGAGAGCGAAGGTTTGGGAGACCGCGAAGAATTTCGTGGATACCCATGAGAATGAGAATGGGGTTCTTTCCGCTGAGGATAATGAGACCTATTCCAGAATGGAGAAGGAGATCGAGGATCTTACCAATGCTATCGACAGACAGCAGAGAGCTGAGGCAAGGGAGGCAGAGCTTAACAGACCTGTGAATACTCCTATTACCGAAAGACCGGTTAAGCCTGTAGAGGAAAAGACCGGGCGTGCTTCCAATGCGTATAAGGAAGATTTCGGAGCGCATCTCCGTGGACAGAGACCTGTTCATAATGTGCTTTCCGAGGGCGTGCAGGCAGATGGCGGTTATCTTGTGCCTGAAGAGTTTGAGCGTCAGATCGTGAGGGGGCTTGATGAGGCGAATGTTGTGAGAAGCCTTGCAAAGGTGATCACCACAAGTGCTGAGAGAAAGATCCCTGTTGCGGCTACACATTCTACCGCTGCATGGACTGCTGAGAACGGGGCTTACACTCCGAGCGATCCTTCCTTCGATCAGAAGACTATTGATGCGTATAAGCTTACGGATCTTGTGAAGGTTTCCATCGAGCTTTTGCAGGATTCGATGTTTGACCTTGAAAGCTATATCGCATCCGAGTTTGCGAGAGCTTTCGGCATCGCAGAGGAAGAGGCTTTCTGTGTGGGTAGCGGAACCGGTCAGCCTACGGGTATCTTTACCGCAAACGGCGGACAGGTGGGAATCACAGCGGCTGCAAACAACGCAGTGACTGCGGATGAGCTTTTCAGCCTTGTGTATGCGCTTAAGAGTCCTTACCGCAGAAATGCAAAGTGGCTTATGAATGACAGCACCATCGCTGCGATCCGTAAGCTTAAGGACGGCAACGGCGTATATCTCTGGCAGCCTTCGCTTCAGGCAGGTGAGCCTGACAAGCTGCTTGGATATGAGCTTTACACCAGTCCTTATGTTCCTACGATGGAGTCGGATGCGCTTGCGGTTGCTTTCGGTGATTTCAAGAACTACTGGATCGCTGATCGTTCCGGCAGAACTGTTCAGAGACTCAACGAGCTCTACAGCACCAACGGACAGGTCGGATTTGTTGCAACCGAGAGAGTGGATGGCAAGGTGATCCTTCCTGAGGGCATCCAGCTTCTTAAGATGAAGCATTGAGTGTAACTGATAATGGGGCTGTCGTGTAGAAGCGGCAGCCCGGATTTCGGAGGTATGAAATGAGCGAATATAACGCAAAGAATTATACAGAACAGGGCGGCGAAGTCACTCATATCGGCGGCACTCTTCAGTTCGATGAGGGCGGTAAGATGGCAGGTGGTCTTTTGCCAAATCAGGAGAAAGTGACAGGAACAGGTGCGACCGGTGGAACCAATGCCGTAAATGCTCTTAATGCGCTTCTGATCAAGATGAAGAATGCAGGGCTTATGGCTGCGGATGTTTTTACTATGGCATATGCGGCTGTAACTGATACGGTTGCCGGACACGCTGATCGTTCCTATAACACCGAGAAGATTTCTGATGTTACGGTGGACAATGATGCGCATACCATTACGATCACTTTGTCCGAAAAAGTTGAAGATCTTAAGGATTTCGAGGCAGGTAATGGATGGGGCAAACACAAGTGGCTTGGTGTAGGCCTTGGTGTCGGGATCAATCCGATCACAGGGTTGTATTACAACGGTTCCGTTTTGACGGCTGAAGATGTTACTGAAGCTTCGCAGTGCTCTCTGGGCGATGGTTATTTTGTCCGCTGGGTTGCGGCTGATCTGGTACTTGCAGGGGATAATACTCAGAAGTCTGTCGATACCTTTACGCTGTGGGCAGATGGTTATGAGGAAACAAGCTACAGGCTGGTAATCGTGAAGCCTACAAGCGGAACTTGATGAAATGAGGCGGTGGAGAAATCTACCGCCTTTATTGTGAGGTGATCGGATGACTGTAACTGTGGAGGTAATGAAGAATTATCTGAGGATTGACTTCGAGGATGATGATTCATTATTGGAAAATTTGATAACGGCGGCAAAGAAGCAGTGCATGGATATTCTGAGAACGGATGATGAGGCTGACTTGGATGAGTGTGCAAACGGAAGAATCGCTGTGATGTTTACGGTGGCTTATCTGTATGAACACAGGGAGGAAGCTGACCATCATGCGATGGATCTGACACTGAGGGCTCTGTTATTTGGAAGCCGGAAGGAGGGATTCTGATGGTTACGGCACTTTTGAATGAAAAGGTATCGTTTCTGAAGAATACCGTTATCACTGATGCCATAGGGAATCACACAAATGAGTGGGATGAGTATTATACCTGCTTTGCGACTATCGGAGGTGAAGGGATGGCAAGCTCCAAGGAAGAAGAGGTTGCCGGTACTACGGTTGAGGATGTTGCAATGACTGTAACGGTCCGGTACTGCAATAAGACGGCAGCGATCACTTCTACGGGGTACAGAATCCTTTTTAAGGGTGAGTTTTACGACATCGTGAATGTTGACCACATGAACTTTAAGAAGAAATCGCTGAAGTTCAGCTGCCGGAAGGTTCGGAGGTGATCTTGTATTTGAATGCGAGGGAGCCTGTGGAACAGAGATCGGAGGTGATCGGATGGCGACGGACAGGGTGAAGATCGACCAGATGGCTCATGTCATCATGGAAGGTTTACAGGAATACGCTGACCTTGCGACCGAGGATATGAAGAAGGCTGTGAAGAAAGCCGGTGATGAGGCTAAGAAAGATATCCAGGCAAATGCTCCCGTAAAGACCGGTGCCTATAAGAAGAGCTGGACGGTGAAGACTACCAAGGAAACATCGAATGCGATGGAGGTTGTGGTTCATTCACGGAATCGTTATCAGCTGGCTCATCTTTTGGAGTTTGGTCATGCGAAACGGGGAGGCGGCAGGGTTCGAGCTTTTCCGCATATCGCACCGGCTGAACAGAAGGCTGCGGAGCTGCTGGAAAAGGAAGTAGAGAGGGCGTTGAAATGACGATTGAACAGTTGGCAGCAATGCTGCAGGAGACGGGAATCCCTTTTTCATATGATCATTTCGCAGAAGGGGAGAGCCCGGAGCCGCCGTTTATCTGTTACCTGTTGCCGGGGAGCGATAATTTCGCTGCGGACGGCAGGGTATATTTCAAGATAAATGAGGTGCGGATTGAGCTTTATACGGATAAGAAAGATGTATCCGTGGAGAAGCAGGTGGAGGATGCTCTGGATGGCCAGGGCATTTTTTATAACAAGAGTGAGGTCTGGATCTCGGAGGAACGGCTAT